>Ga0099364_10012667_pt1 | contig 11348 bp, 10 predicted proteins | sample TergutTh196P3_FD_73070 | JGI IMG/M metagenome (GOLD analysis project Ga0099364, IMG submission 73070) | Microcerotermes parvus P3 segment gut microbial communities from Pointe-Noire, Republic of the Congo - Th196 P3 | ecosystem: Host-associated > Arthropoda: Insects > Digestive system > Gut ...
AAATAATAAATAATTTCATGAATAAATAAAGCTTTTAAAAAGTAAAAAATTATTATTGAATATTTTTTTTTTAATAAAAAATAATTTATTAGATTAATTGATTTAAAACTTAAAAAAATTCTCTTTAAACTATAATTCCATTAATCAAAGGTAGAACTATTATGGAAAACTATAAATTAATCATTTATATTTATGATAGTTGAAATAGTGGAATAAAATTAGCTAAAAACGTCTCTGATAATCCTTATATCGAATTTAAAGATATGTACTTTAAGATTAAAGAACATGTTGATGATTTTTTTGAAGGTTATAGAGAAAACAGATTCATTACATTATCTGGTTTTTTTATAGTTTTTTGTTTAACCAATATCTTCAAACATTATAAAAAAATCCACTATAAATTAGCTATTTTCCCATGTAAAGAATACAGAAATTCATTCAAAAATTGTAATAGGATCTAAAGGTTAAGAAATAATATCCTCAAATTCTATATTCTCTTTTACAACATCGTGTTGTTCATTTTGATAGCTAATATATGTAGCTTTATTAGTATTTTCATCATAGCGATTATAAACAAATAACGACCATTGCATACATTGATCACATTGAATAAATTTAATTAAATTGTCATTCAACTTTAAAAATTCATTAGTAGCTGGATTGAAAAGATATAATTTCTCAGTAGTTAATAATCTTTTTGTTGTAAAGTTTTTAAAGTATGGAGGGGTACATGCTCCATTTAACCAAATAACTTTATAAGTAATATTTTCATCATCATCTATGTCATTTGAAGAAGATATGTAAATTAATTTAAGGGAATTATATGATTTTAAAATATTGAAAACATCATTTAAATAGGGATTTAATTCTGTTATGATTTGTTCAGCTACTTTAGGCAATATTTGCCCACCATGAACATTATCATTTCTTTTTTGTGGAATATTATTCATTATACTAATTATTTTTTTATTAGATATTTTTTCAATAAGGGTTTTGCTAAATGGATGTGGGGTGTCCCGATTCTTTTGATAAATATTAGCTAAAGTCCTATATAATTGAACCCATTTACCAAAGGAAACTTTTTTAAATGTTTGTTTTTCATACCAAATACTTTCTTTTTGTTTTTCATGAATATCGGCAGGTAAAGCAGAAAGTAGAACAATTGAGTTAAAAATAGCTATAAACTCAAAAAGAGTGAAGTAATTAAAAGCTTTTTGAACAGATTCAGAACTACCTTTTGTTGCAGATAAATATGCATTTGCAAGAGGCCACAGTAGCTCATCATAAACTAAATCTCTTTCTCCTTCTTTAGAATCATTGGAGTTTTCTTTTTGAGATATTATCTCCAAAACTTTTTCGTAATTAAATATTTCTGAGTTAAAACTATCTAATACTAATTTAGATTCATTGTGCCATTCATGAATTTTTTGATCAACTGAAATAATTTTTTGCTGTGTTTTTTTATCTGGAACAGGGATTTGTAGATTTTTTAAAGAATCAGAAGATATTCTTTTAAAGTTATCTGAATACAAACGTCTTTGATATTTACCTTCTTTTGAGTTTAAATATATTCTTAAATACTCTGGTATTATTCTAGTATCCAAAACTTCACATTCAAACATATTGTCTGTTTTTTCCTGGTTTTCTAAAAAGTTACATTCTATTTTAAAAATAACATCTTTTTCATGGTTATTTGGAATCAGTAAATTATTATCATTATTATTTTTAACATTAGCTAATTGTGCAAAATAGCCTAATTTCTTTAAAAAATGTTTTTTTCTCATTTTCCCCTGATTATAAAAGGTTTCTGGAAATCCATAAAAACATTTAGTTAGATTAATTCTATATCCTATTTTTTTCTTACCAGAATCTATGGTAACATCGGAAAAATCATCTAAGATTTTACTTTTAAAGTATTCATCTAAATCTTCTTTCAATGGAATTTTTTCAGAGATATGTAAAATATTTTCTATTCTGCTCTGTTTTTTATCTTGATAAACATATCTGTCTACTGAAACCTCAACAAAACCAAATTCTTCATTATCATAAATTTTTGAAAAATTGTTATTTTCATATTTAGTGTATAAGTTCAAAATATTTTCAACATTGTTTTTAGAAAGCTCTATGTTTTTAAATCCAACTGTTTTTGAAGATTTAACATATTCTTGTGATGCATCAATAAGATGAATTTTTCCTTTCTTTTTTTCATCTTTTTTTCCTGTTAAAATCCATAGGAAATACTTTGCTTTTGTTTTATAAAGAAGTCCATCTGGAAGACCAATTACTGTTTCTAAATAATCATTTTCAATAATCCATTTTCTAATATCACTTTCACCTGTTTTAGCAGTACCAGAGAATAAAGGGAATCTATTGGTTATAAAAATTATTCGAGTACCCTTGTCAATATTGATTTTGGAAAGTCCATGTTGGATAAATAAAAGCTGACCATCATTTTTATTTGGAACTCCAGCTTTAAATCGCCCATCTTTTAATTTTGATTCTTCTAAAATAAGATTTTCATAAATTTTCCATTTATGGTGTTGGGGAAGATCAGAGAGTATATAATCAAATTTTTCTTCTTTAAATTGATCATCAATTAATGTACTACTTGGACCTTTAATATGATTAGGATTTTCACCAATTAAAACCATATATGCTTGTGATAGTGCAAAACGAAAGGTATTAACTTCTTGACCATATAATTCAACTTTTCTTTTATCATTTTTCAAGTATCTTTTAGCCCATACAAGCATCTCTCCAAGACTTGATGCTGGATCATATACTTTGACTGTTTCTTTATCTTTCATAGAACTATTTTCATCTAGAAGAGAAACCATAAGGTGAATTAAATCCTTAGGAGTAAACCTTTCATCATTTTTTTCTTGAGGAAGTTCACAAAACTCATAAACTAATTTTTCAAAAAGTATGCCCATTTCATTATAAGAAATAGAGGATAAATCAAAAGAAAGGGCATTTATCTTATCAAAAACTTTTTTCAAGATATTATCTCTAGATAAACGAGCTATATTTTCTTTCATTTGCAAATTTTCAAAAATAGATAGAATTTCAGGACTAAAACTATCAATATACTCAATCAAATCTTTTTCAATGTTATCGGACTTATCTATTTCCTTAAAACTTATCTGTGAATAATTATAAAAGTTTAATTTATTTTTCTCCTCATCCATAGCTATTTCTTTAAGTGTTTTATCCATATTTGCTTTGGTAGGATTTTTTTTATAATTTTCCAACACTTCTTTTTTTGAATAATACAATAAGGAATCTAAACGTTTTAAAAAAATAAAAGGGAGTAAAATTTCTTTATATTGATGTGTTTTATAATTATAATTGAATAAATCAATTATTGAAAGAATGGAATCAATTTCTATACTATGTTTGTTCATAACTACACCCTAATGTTTAACTTTTATTTATTATCTTTGTATTAAATAATATATTAACTTATAATATTTTTATAAACTAGAGGATATTAATTCATTGTTTTATAGTATAAACATGTCATATTGGGTTTATAGACTTTCTGGAGATAAAAAATCTTAAATTAATATTATAATAATTTTGGAAAGAATGTTTTTAGGTAATGATAATTTTAAAATTATTATGTTCTTTATTTTATTAATTAAAATTATTATATTCTTTATTTTATTAATTAAAAAATTATAAATTATATTTTCTTAAAAAATAAAAATATTAATGTTTTTTTTGATATGAATAAGTATTGGAATTTTGAATATTTTAAATTTACTTAAATTAATTATTTTATTAATAAATATTAATATTTAATTCATTTTTATTAAAAATATTATTATAATTGTTTATATGTAAATTCAAGATGAATTATTATTTAATTTAATATTTAAATATTTTTAAAGAGATATTATTTTTCTAAATATTTTATTAAAAATTTAAATTTTTATAAAAATAAATTTGTAATCCACTAGCTAATTAAAAAATTATGCTGCTATTTTAATTAACAGTTAACATGATTAAAAATTATGTATTTTAAATCATAAAGAAATAATTGATGAAAAACTTCATTTAACATAATATTTCAATGTTTTTAGGCTAAAAAATAAAAATAATTCTATAAAAAAAAATTATAGCTATTTTCATCAGTTTTATCAATAGCTACTGTTTTATCAATATTATTTGCTCACATGATTATTGAAGTGAATATTTATTTATGTCGTTTACTAAATGAAAAGCCATATATAAAGCTTGTGGATAAAATATTGTTTAATGATTTATTTCAGGATGGAAAAAGTGGTAAAATGATAGTATTAAAATGTGATATTACTTGTTTAAAAATAGATATAATTGTTAATGCAGCTAAAAAATCTTTATTAGGTGGTGGAGGAGTTGATGGGAGAATCCATAGTAAGGCAGGAAAAAGATTAAAGATGGAGTGTGCTAAATTAAATGAGTGTGAAACTGGTGAAGCAAAAATAACAAATGCTTATAAACTGCCTTCTGATAAAATAATACATACTGTTGGACCTATTTATAATGGTGGGGGAAATAGTGAAGCTGAACTTTTAAAAAATTCATACTTAAATTCTATGGAACTTGCAGAAGAGTATAGAAAAGAAAATAAAAAAGAAAATATAACTATTGCTTTTCCCTCTATTAGCACAGGAGTCTATGGCTATCCAAAAGAAAAGGCATCAAAAATTGCAGTTGATACCATAAGAAAAATCAATAATCCTAATATAAAAGTGATATTTGTCTGTCATAGTAATCGTGATTATAAAATTTATATTAAAAATGTTCATGGAATAAAATTAAGCTGTTAATCATGTTTAACTAAAAAGTAAAATGAAAAAAATAATTTATAGCTAATTTAATTCATAAAAACTAGCTGTGCATGTTTAACTAAAAAGTAAAATGAAAAAAATAATTTATAGCTAGTTTAATTCATAAAAACTAGCTATAATAGCTTTAATATCTCCATCAATATTGGTACCATCCCATTTAATAACAATCTTATCTTCATTTACTTCAAAAAAAGCTATTGAAAATGGTTGAGGACCTGTGTCATTGTATACAACTGTGATGTCATTTCCAGAAATATTTAATATTTCAATAGTTGAGTTAGATTCCATATAGCTATTGTATTCATCATCTCTTTGGCTTGAATTTTCATTAGACAAATAAATGTTGATTTTGAGTCCACCATTATTTGACTCATAGCTATTTCCTGTTTCCACACCATCAATAACACTTCCACTAAAAAGTATTCCACTACTGTACTTTTCAGGAAGTTTAAATTTTAATCCAGCTAATTCTTTATCTTTCCAGTCACTACTATCACTTATTTCATTGTTAGTAGCTATTCCTGATAAATAAATACTAAAAACAGCTATAAGAATTACAATAGCTATTATTAATATGTATATATGTTTTTTGTCTATTTTAATACCTCCAATAATTTTTAATTTTAATACTTTTTTAGTATTATTATTTTTATATATTTTTAAAGATTATTTTTTTTAATTTTTTTATATAGTTTTTATATATTTTTTATTAATTTTTTATATATTTTTTAAGATTTTTTTTATTTTTTTTATAAATCATAACATTAAAGGATTAATAAAGTTGAGTATATTTTTGAAGGTAATCTTGATAATCTTTATCTAAAATCTTTAAAAGAGACATATTTTGGGGACTAGTAGCTGCTCTTTCTTCTACAAGATTTCTAAGTGTTCCATTTTTCATATGTTCCCTAACTTCTCTTAGGACAAAATCTATAGTAGATTTATTACAATTTAAAAGCTCTTCTTGATTCATTTTATAGATTTCATAAACATCTAAATCATAATTTTTTGTAGCTGTCATCATCACATTCAAATAGCTATAATATTCCCCAATATCATCTAAAAATCCATCAATTCCTAAATAGCTAAGTATTGGTATAAATGAACATTCTGCCATAGGAAATATTAAATAGCTTCCAGGTTTCATATTTTCTCGTAAATTAGTAATTAAATCAACTAATTCCCTTGGTCTAAGAAGTAATTCATCCCCATTAGCTATTATAAAACCAGAATATCCTATTTCTTCCAATTCTTTTAAACACTTTATTCTAAGATCAATATATTTAGATCCTTGAAGAATAGCTATTTCTCCATTAAAATCTTTAGCTTTTTTAACAGTTCTATTCACGCTCCAAGTAGCTATTTCTTTTTCAATATTGTAAGCTACTCCCTCATCATTAGCTACTTTAAAAAGATTTGCATTGATTATGTTAGGTGTTTCTATATTTTCTAGCTTTCCAAGCCTTCCAGCTCCATCATGAGCTTTAATTTCAAATTTTTTATTCATTTAATATCACTTTGTTTTTAAATCATTATTTATTATTCTTTAGATGATGTAAATAAAGGTATTTCACTATATATATATTCATTAAATATAATTATCCATTACTTTTAAATTGTGAATTATTTAGAATTTAAAAAGAATAAATCTATCTTTTCTGCAAGTTCATTACTGCTTGGTAATAATTTTTCATAATATTTTGGCAACTGATTAGTAGTTTGATAAGTAGCTACGCCAATAGGTAAATTGGAAGATTTTAATGAGTATTCTACAACAGTCCTATCTTTTTCTTTGCAAATAATTATTCCTATAGAATCGTTTTCATCTGATAGTTTAACTTTATCATTTAAAATTTCTAAGTAATATTCCATTTTACCTTTATATTCTGGAATAAACTCACCAATTTTAAGTTCAATAGCTACTAAACATTTTAATTGTCTATGATATAATAATAAATCAATAAAATATTCCTTATTGTTTACCTCTAATTTATATTGATTTCCAATGAAAGCAAATTGACTTCCCATTTCAAGTAAAAATTTTCTTATATTTTTAACTAGCTCTATTTCTAATTGCCTTTTTAGAGTACTCTTCCCCTAAATCTAAAAAATCAAAAATATATTCATCTTTCACTGCTAAAATAGCACTATTTCTAACTTCAGGAGAAAGAGTTTTATCATAGTTTGTTTGGTTTATTAAAAATCTTTCATAAGCTTGGCTTTCAATCTGATGGATTAAAACATTTTTTGTCCACCCAAATTTTTTAGTGGCTAAAATATAGAACTCTCTCATTTGTGAATCTTTACATTTTTGCATGATTAAAATATGTTTTGTCCAACTAATTTCTCCAACCAATGGTTGTAGTTTTTCATTATCATGATATTCTTTATAAAATTTAGCCATATTCCAAAGATTTCTTTCTGAAAACCCTTTAATTCCAGGAAATTCATTTTGTAATTCTAAAGATAATGATTTAACAATAAATTTTCCCCAACTTTCATCAGCCAGTATTATTGATTTTCCTATTTCCCAATAAAGATTAATTAACTCTTTATTGACTGTTTTTAAGGCAGTGTATTGTGATTGTCTAATCTTTTCTTTTATATCTTTTATAAATTCTTTTTGTTCATTATTTAAAAGTATATCATTCACATTATCACCACCAAAAAATGCAACCAATGGTTGCAGTATTTTATTAAATTATCTTAAAAAAGTAATAAAAAAAATTTATTAAATTATTATAAATTCATCAATACTATTAGTTTTTAAGATTCTTTTATCTTAGTTTAATCACTATCACTTACAACATAAACCTTGAAAACTACTTTTGAAGTTTTTGATGATACAATTTAACAAAATTTTTTTTATTTTAATTAACTTATTCTAAATTTTAATTTTTCTCATGAAAAAAAAATTATTATTATACACTATTATTTTTCTTGAAAGAAAATATTCTATTTTATTAAGTAATTTTATTTAAATTGAACAAGGAGTATATTCATTTAAAGAAAATTATTATTTTAAAACTTTATTTTCTAGAATATATAGTATTCGACAAAACTTTTGAAAATGTCAATCTTGATTAATTTATCAATTTTATTTAATAAAATAGGATTTAAATGGTTTTAAATAAGTTTAAAATTATCATCATTTTTAAATCAAATGTCGAGTACTATACACTCTTCTTTATATATTTTTTATCTAATTAATATTTATTTATTAATATATTTTTTTTAAACTTTTTTTTTTTTTTTGAAAGTTTAGGTGGTAGCTTTTAGGTTACACTTTAGAAAAATTTAGTAAGCTTTATATATGCTATGTTCAAATGTTATAACAAGGACTTGAGGTATTGACCTGTGATGTCCAAGGTGTGTTTTTCAATGTCTGTGTTAGAACGTCTAAAAGCTTTCCTTACTGGAGCTAAAAATGATGTATCTGAGAATAAATCTGATAAAGAAGTATTAAATCAAAAGAAACCTGAGAAAACAAAGGATGATTTAAAATCAAAACAGACATCTTCAAAAGATACAAATGAAAAAGAAAAAACCGATTCTTCTATAGCTGAAACTTCTGAAAACGAAGAAGTAGCTGAAACTTCCCAACCCGAAGAAGTAGCTGAAACTTCTGAAAGTGAAGAAGTAGCTGAAACTTCTGAAAGCGAAGAAACAACTGTTGAAGAAACTATGGAAGAACCTTCTGAAAGTTCAGATGTCGATGAAGAAGAACTTGAAGAAGAAGATGAAAACGATAAAAAAGATGAGAAAGATAATATGACCCTATTAGATGAAGAAAATGGAAAATTAACATTAGATAGCGTTGATCCAGATTTCACTCAAATTTTCATTGATGCTGGTATTGATACTGTAGAACATTGTTTCCAATGTGGTACTTGTACTGGTGGATGTCCTTCTGGAAGAAGAACTCCTTATAGGATTAGACAAATAGTTAGAAAATGTCTAATGGGATTAAAAGATGAAGTAATTTCTGATGATGCATTATGGATGTGTACTACTTGTTACACTTGCCAAGAAAGATGTCCAAGAGAAATTAAAATAGTCGAAATTGTAAAAATGGCTCGTAATATTGCTGCAGAAAATGGCTTCATGGCTCCTGCACATAAAGCTACTGGTTCTTTTGTTATAAAAACTGGACATGGTGTACCTATTAATGATGCAACCATGGAACTTAGAAAAAGAGTCGGACTTGGTGAATTACCACCAACTACTCATTCTTTCCCAGAAGCATTAGAAGAAGTACAAAAAATATGTGAAGCTACTGGATTCAATGACTTAATTGGTTTCAACAAAGAAACTGGAGAGCTTGAATAAATAGCTAAGCATTAATAGAGTAATATTTTAGCTGAATAATTATTATGATTATTAATGGAGACATAAAAAATGGAAATTGCATATTTCTTAGGTTGTATTATGAACAACCGTTATCCTGGAATTGAAAAAGCAACAAGAATTTTATTCGATAAACTTAATATTGAACTTAATGATATGGCTGGAGCATCTTGCTGTCCTGCTCCTGGGGTATTTGGTTCTTTTGATAAAAAAACATGGGCTTCAATAGCTGCTCGTAACATTACCATAGCTGAAGACATGGGTTCAGACATCATGACTGAATGTAATGGTTGTTTTGGTTCATTATTTGAAACTAATCACATGTTAAAACATGATGAAGAAATGAAAGATGAAATTAACGAAGTTTTAGCTGAAGCTGGAAGAGAATTTAAAGGAACAGTTAATGTAAGACACTTTGCTGAAATCTTATACAATGAAGTTGGTCTTGATAAATTAGCAGATCTTGTTGATAATCCATTAGATTTGAATGTAGCTGTTCACTATGGATGCCATTTCCTCAAACCAACTGAAGAAATCCAGATTGATAATGCAGAAAAGCCAACTATATTAGATAATATTGTTGAAGCTACTGGTGCTAAATCTGTACCTTACAAAGACAAAATGCTCTGTTGTGGTGCAGGTGGAGGACTTAGATCAAGAGATATTGATGTAACTTTAAGTTTCACCAAAGAAAAGCTCGATAATATGACTGCTGCTGGTGTAGATGCTATTGTAAATGTCTGCCCATTCTGTCACTTACAATTTGATGTAGGTCAAACAGAAGTTAACAAAAAATACGGTACTAACTTTGCAATACCTGTTTTCCACTTAGCTCAGTTATTAGGTTTAGCTATTGGATTAGGTTCTAATGAATTAACATTAGATTCTCATTTAATTGATACAGATCCAGCTCTTGCAAAATTAGTTGCTGCATCTGATAAAGCTACTGGAGAATAATTTTTCCAACTTTCTTTTTTTAATTTTCTTTTTTTTTTTTTTTTATTTTTTTTACTTTTCTAAATTTTTTTAATTATCTTAATTTTCTATTATTTTAATTTTCTATTATTTTTTTTATAAATCATTAGTAATACTTTTTTTTATTTTTTAAGATAAAAACTTAATACTTCCGATAGAAATCTTTATATATTTTGCAGTACAATATAATAATAGGAAGAAAAAGTAAGTTATAAAAATTGAGTTATTAAAACTAATAATATAATTTGCTTAAAAAGGTGATTAAACATGATAAAAATAATATTAATGGTTCTATTATTAATATTAACAACAATCAATACAATATTAATATTTAAAAGATCCAAATAAAGGAGAGATAATAATGAGTATTAGACTCAAAGAAGACACAATACAAGGTTTCAGAGAAATAAAACAATTATATGATCTTAAATCTTTAGATGAAGCAGCAAAACTAGCAATCAAAAACACACCTTTAAGACACTCCTATGAAACCGAACCACCAGCCCTAGTACTGCCTAATAAAAACGATCCTGGTGATGATTTATTTATCACCTGGTCGGATTTAAAAAACAGTGAAACAAGTAAAGAATGGGGCGACTTGAAAAATAATGAAATTGTAGCTACAGTATTGTTTAAAGATGATTATGGTGTTTTAATAAGATTTAGGGATTCTAATCAAGAAATTTATATTGATTATTACAGGTTTATTTAATAGTATTTTTTTCAATTTTTTTTAATTATCTTAAATTTTTTTATATTTCTTATATTTTTTCTAATTTTTGAATTGTTCCATTGAAATAAAGAAAAATATGATTCCTGCTATAACAAATAATAAAGAAGCAGTTACTGATCTCATAGCATAATAATTTATCACGATATTTACTAAACCACTTATTATCATGACTATGCTTGCATATTTTAAAATTTTTTTTTCATTCATGCTTTTCACTCCTCTAAAATAATAGAATGTTTATTCAATTTTTTTTATTATTGAGTATTTTTTTATAGAGTATTATATCTTTTTGAAATTTTTGAGTAAAATTTTTCAACTATAATCTCAAAGGGAGTTTGAATGAAATTATTAAAAAAAAATTAATTAATTCTCTAAAAATATATTTTATTTATCTTTAATTTTTAAATTAATGATTAATATTTCTTTCTTTTAAAAAATATAAATTATAATTATTTTGT
>Ga0099364_10012668_pt1 | contig 11348 bp, 14 predicted proteins | sample TergutTh196P3_FD_73070 | JGI IMG/M metagenome (GOLD analysis project Ga0099364, IMG submission 73070) | Microcerotermes parvus P3 segment gut microbial communities from Pointe-Noire, Republic of the Congo - Th196 P3 | ecosystem: Host-associated > Arthropoda: Insects > Digestive system > Gut ...
AAATACAGCCCGTCAAAAAGCAAACTGTAAACCGCCCATGCAGATGCCGGACTGTAAGCGCCAAAAGCAAGTTCAGCAAGTTCCTTCATAGTTAAAGCTGATCCCCCGTCTGCAAGCAGCAGTTCATGTATTTCTTTTATTTCATTTGTTTTTTCTAACAGATTCCCTTCAAAGACACTGTTTATATTTTTGACAGGGCCATGATGAATAATTTCAATATCTTTTTCCCTTACTTTTATTTTTTCACCGCTGCCGGTAATTATAATTATTTTATCATTGTCTTTTTCTGTAACTACGGCAGGTTTATTTTTATATACAGCAAGGGCTTTTTCCATTCACTTGGCCTAAGGCTTTTCCTAGTTGTCTGACTGCCACTTAAGCCAGGGGAAGAAAAACGGAGTCTCTTCGTCCATTTCCATCAACATCGAATAAATAAAAATCGGGATGCGCCTGCGGACTCCTGGCGACAGCTCTATTTCAACCGTATCATGATCCATTAACAATTCCGGCGCATAAGGGCCGGTAAGCTGACCTGTTTCCCTGGCTCCTAGTTGCAGCCTAAGCCGGGGGAAGGCAGCCAGCATCCTGTCATCACTTTCCAAGAGCATCATATATAAAAATCGCGAGATACGCCTGTAGACGCCCGGCGCCAGTTCAATTACAGCAGTATCACGTTCCAGTGAAAAATCCGGCGATTCGGGATCGGTGACAATACCATGTTCTAAGCCCCAGCGGGCAATTAAAATATTGTATTCAGCATGAGTGTGGCCGGGCTCAAGTTCAAGCACTGTTTCCCAATCCTCAATAGCAAGGTCTATACTGCCGTTGAAATAATGAGCTATGCCGCGTTGAAAATAAGCGTTAGATAAATATTTGGTGAAATATTTATTAAAATGCGGGGTAATCTTAATTTCTGCAGTATAATCTTTAATTGCCTGCGGATAATCTTTGAGGAAAAGAAATGCATTGGCGCGCCAGAAATGAACATGGAAAATATCCGGCCTTAAGTTTAACATTGTCGTATATTCAAAAACGGCCATTTCATAATTTTTTCTTTGCATATATTCATTGGCGCGGCCTAGATGCAGGGCTGCAAAGTCAGGCACATTTTGCCCATTTTGGGCGAAGGCGGCAGAAAGGCTTAAAAACATAAATCTAATGAATAGGTTCAATAGTCGCATCTTTTTCATTGCGGTTTTCCCTCACTTCATTTACTTTACCTAGTCCGTATTTGTAACCAACGCCTAAAAACCATTTGTACCGTTGATATTTTATTTCTCTTGCCCAATCTTCTTCAAAACCTGTTTTGCCTATATCCATTGAAAACCATGCATTAAAGGCCATCATTCCGGGTCCTGTTTTAACGCAAAATTGGAAACCTGCCTTCCAAGCAAAGGGAGGAGGTTTTGTTTCTTTTAATAACGAAATATTAATGTTAAATCCGGCAAAGGGCGACAATACAAACTTCTCTGAATGTTTGAAATTCCACTGCACTGATAAAGGAATTTCCAGCACCATATCCGTGAAATATAGGTCGGGTAACTCATCCGTAGCTACCACCCAGTCGGTGGGGAATATCATGCCGGTTCTCAAGGCCATATCAAAGTCAAATTGAAAATCAAGCGTAAAGCCAAAGCCAAAATTGCCAAGGTAAGTTGATGTTTTTGCCCCTGAATAAATACTTGGAGTCCATAAAATAAAGCCTCCCAAATACCATTGCCGGTTGCGCCATGCATCCGGAGGCAAGTCTCCTGTTCCTCTGCCTGAGCCGCCTCTGCCTGAACCGCCAATCCCTAAGCCGCCTTCTTCAAGAGCATAAGCCGGGAGTATCGGAACAAAACTAAAACTTAAAGTTATCTGCTCGTCTATTTCGCCGGGAGTTGCATAGTACAAATCCCTGCGAATGAATGTTCTGTCTGCAGTACTGTCTTGAAAGGTTAAGGCAAGGACAAACATTTGATTAGTTAAATGCTGGAGATCGGATTCTCCGTTAGTTATAATTGGATGTGATTGTATGTCAGCTTGTAAAATAAGGGCTGTAGGCTGCTGGGTTCTGGTAACAATGTAGTTGCGCGTTACCAATTCTTTTAAAAGCAAGGCGTAAAAATAATCATTATCGCCAGGGCTGCTTCCTGTGCCTGTAACCCAGGGAAAATAAACCGTTATGCCCTGCTGTTCCGCCTGCAATGAAAAACCGGCGGCAAATAACAATAGCAACACAAGGTATTTTTTCATATAAGGGGTAATTAGGGCCGGCGGGGATCATTCCACCAAAAAATACCTATACCGCTGCCGAATCCGTTGGGATCGTCTGGATCAATTTCGAATGGATCTGTTACCTCAATCGAATAGCGGGTTTCCATATCGTTGTAGTAAATTACAACTAATTTTCTGCCTGCTCTGTTAAAAAGGTAACTTTCGTCATCTGGAACCATAATAACTACATCCGGTAAAAAATCCGGGTCTTCGACAATGCCTATGTCAACACGTTCCACGGGAACGGAAATTGCGGCGCCTCTAAAAGATACAAAAACAAGGAAATCTTCATGCCGCAAAAGAAGGTCATTTATATCGTAATTAACGCGGTAGGGCACTGCCCACAAGGAGTCATAGCGGATCCTGCCGCCTATGCTGCCGACAGGAGGGGCGCAGCCAGCATGGGCAAAAATTGTGAGTAAAATAATAGTCAACCATAATAATCTGCTCATGCCGCTGTCCCTTATGTAAAAAATGAAAGTACCGTGCATTTTTGCACGGTACTTGTCTAAATTAAATTACGGTCCTGACGGTCCCCCCTCATGAATTACACCGTCAATGGTAATGAATTGTACTGCGCCAATGCCAAGCACTATTGCGCCGCCAAGTGAATTTACTTTAGCACCTTCGTCAAACATATCGTTTTCAAGACCGCCGCGTATATACCATCTGCCGGGTAATGTGCCGCCTACGCCAGTTTCACTTGAAATTGCATTAATGGGAATTTCAAAGTAAATTTTAGTATAGTAGTCCGCATCTTTCGTTCTAATTTCCATTTTAATAAGGCTTGCTGTTGTATCAGCCGGCGAGGTTGCATTTGCTAATTGAGCAAATGTAACATTCGTGGTGATTGGTGGTACTGCGTCAGGATCAGGTTTACTTGGCTCGGTTATCAACACTCTCACTGTATCGGAGACGGGCATGCCTGTTCCCAATACAATCGTTTGATCTACAAAACCGTTATCCGCCAGGAATATGCCAGGTCCGAAATTAGGAGCAAACCTAAAATTAGCTGCGGGCGTAACACCCGGTATTGGTACTTCCGGCAGGCCTATTGCATAAGTAACATTAACAGGGTTGCCGCCGGCAGAGGCAGCAGTGCCGTTAACAAAGGAGTCGGCTACATATGCTGCAGTGGAAGTACCGAAAGTAATGCCTGTAATATTAGATGCAGTAATACCTTGTATAAGAGTGATATCACCATCAGATACTACACCTACAGCATTTGCTGTTAAAATGATGTTATAAGTATCACCCTCATCTATTGTATAATCAGCAGGTACTGTATAGGAGAATCCTCCGCCTAGAGATGTAGCTATTACATCATCTTCTTCCAATTCTAAGTCGTCATCTACGGCAGTAATTGCCAAAGTAAACCGGGCCATAGTTCCTAAAGACGGTTCACCTCGGGCTTTGGGAAGCAGAAAGAGAGGGGTGGTTCTGTCTACCCCAAGCGCCCGCAGATGTGGAAAGTTATCTTCGGTATAAGCAGCGGTTTCTTTATAATAATTAGTAGAGGTTCCTGCATCAACGGTTTGGAAGGTAGAAGCACCGCTTGCATGTACATCGGTTAACAATGGAAGAAGGGTAAAACGAAGATCAGTGGTGGAAACCTGAATTACTGCAGTATCATTACCTGTCGCCGCAGTAACTGTTTCAAGCCCTTCTCTGTCGCCGATATGGGTCAAAAGGCCCACTGCCAACAGGGTATTGTCCCTTGAATTTCCTGCAAACATAATTGCCCTTGCAGCATTAAGCCCGTAGCGGCCTGGGGGAAGGCGAATCCTTCCGCTGCGTCCCCTGTTCCATGCTGTCCGGTATACCTGACTAAGATCGGCATCAAAGAATGCCACTTCGTAGAAGTCTATACCGCCCCGTGCCAGGGTATCGGTAAGGGCGCGGGAAGTGCTGGCGCCAATGGTCAGCTCAATCAGAGGCCGTCCGTCAGCAGTGAATTCCATTTCCGCATTGGAAGTGGTAATAGGTGCGTTACAGGAAAATAATGCCAGCGCTAAAAGCACGGCAAATCCTGTTAAAATCGCTTTTCTCATAAAAAAATCTCCTAAGATTTCAAATGAAAAGACCATACGGTCTTTTGTATAACTATGCGACAAATTTGTAAAGAATGTCAAGAGGGCAAACCTATTTTTGGGATAAAGACACTATTTAACATTGATTTTCACAGATTAATCAGATTTTCACGGATTAGAAGAAAGGTTATTGTTACTACGCCATTACTTTATCATTCGTTTATATTCTAGGCTTTGTTTTCCAAAATTTATTATAAGTCCAAGTTTTAATCTAGTTGCAGTCAGATAATTTACTAATTGTGCTTGATGTTCTTTTGTTATTGCAGTGGCAGCTTTTATTTCTATAATAATTTCGTTATAACATATAAAATCAGCCATATAATATTTTTTCAAAGGTTTATTTTTATAGTATATCTTTAATGGTACTTCTCTTTGGTACGGTATGTTTTTTTCTTGGAATTCTTCCTCTAATGCTTCTTGGTATACAGCTTCTAGAAACCCGCACCCCAATTCTTGATGAACTTCCATAGCTGCACCGATTATGAGATATGTTTCTTTTTCGTACAATAAGCCCATTTTACAATAATAATATAATTCTTAATCCGTGTTAATCCGTTAAATCCGTGTAAATCCGTGTTCTTTGGCATCCAAAGTAATTGATTTCCAGGACTTGCAGGCATTGTAATTGTCCTTTTTTTTCTATACCATAAACCTATGATAGTAATGAAATTTGGCGGAAGTTCCCTGGCTAACGCCGCCAGGATACGCCATGTTGCCGAAATTGTAAAAACTCAACTTGATAAAAAACCGGTTTTAGTGCTTTCGGCAATGGGCGATACGACGGATCATCTGCTTGATGCAGGCGGCAAAGCCCTTCAAAGCAATGATGAAAAATTCAAGGAAGTGTCTGTAGAATTAGTTGTAAAACCTCATCTTGATACTGTTCAAAAATTAAAATTAACAGGCAGTGTTAAAAAAGAAATCTCTTTAATGACGGAAGAACTTAAAAAGCTGTTGTCCGGTATTTTTTTAATTAAGGAAATGTCTCCAAGGACTAAGGATTTTCTGGTTTCATTCGGAGAACGTTTATCGGTTAGGATTTTCGCCGCTTACCTTAATTCACTGGGCATTAAGGCGCTTGCCTGCGATGCTTTTGATTACGGCTTTTTCTCCGATTCCGGTTTTGGATCAGCGGAGCTTACAAAGGAAAGTTGGGAGCTTATTCCAAAAAAAATAAAGCCCCTGGTTAAAGACGGCATTATACCTGTGGTTACGGGTTTTATCGCAAAGGATGCTAACGGCAGCATTACCACGCTTGGCAGAGGCGGCTCGGATCTTAGCGCAACAATGATTGCCGCAGCCTGCAAAGCCCCTGAAGTTCAGGTCTGGAAGGATGTTGATGGGATTCTTACCGCCGACCCGCGCATAGTCGATAAGGCTTTTCCTGTAGAAACAGTTACTTATGAAGAAGCTGCCGAGCTGGCTTATTTTGGCGCTCAGGTTTTGCATCCCAGGGCAATGCAGCCATGCATAAAAACCGGAACTCCTGTACTTGTAAAAAATTCCTACAATATTTCTGCCGCCGGCACGCGCATTGTTGCAGCCCATGAAAAAAAGAGTTCTACTGTCCGGGCAATTACTTTCCGGCGCAATGTAACATTGGTGGATATTGTATCTACGAGGATGCTTGGGCAATACGGCTATTTGGCTGAAGTCTTTTCGTGCTTTGCCCGGCATAAAATATCGATAGATATGATTGCCACAAGCGAAGTTTCGGTATCGCTCACCCTGGATTCCGCTCAGGACCTTAGCGGTGTAAAAAAAGAACTTTCCCGCATAGCCAATATTGATGTTAAAACCGGAAAGGGAATTGTAACAATTATCGGCAACGTTAAACGATCTTCGGAAATACTATCCAGGGCTTTTAGAATATGCCAGGTGACAGGAATTCCCGTGCAGATGATTTCCCAGGGGGCAAGCAAGGTCAATATCAGCTTTATTGTAAATGACTCGGAGGCGGCAGAAGCAGTAAAAGCCCTGCATTTGGAGTTTTTTGGCAATAGAGGTATAAAAAAATGAAGCTGGCCATTATCGGCTTTGGGAAAATGGGAAAATTAATCTGCCAAATAGCCCTAGAGCAAAAGCATACAGTAACTGCCGTAGTCGATCCCCTTGTGCAGGACTCGGTAGCGGGGGCAAAATTTTTCAAGAATCTAGAGGAAGCGGGCGACCTCTGCGGTGCGGAGGCGGCAATTGAATTTACCATGCCAGACACCGCTCTTGCAAACATTAAATCTCTGGCGCAGAAAAAAATACCTGCCGTTATAGGGACTACGGGCTGGACTGCTTTTCAAGATGAGGCCCGGCAAGCTGTGGAACAGTCGGAATCATCCCTTGTATGGGGATCAAATTTCTCACTGGGGGTAAATATTTTTTACCGGATAGCCTGGTATGCCGCCTCGATAATGGATTCCTTTTCAGAATATGATGTAGCCGGCTTTGAATCCCATCACAATAAAAAAATGGACAGCCCCTCCGGAACAGCCAAAACTCTTGCAGAAGGCGTACTGGAAAGAATAAAACGAAAAAACAAGGCCGTCTGGGAGACCCTAGACCGCCGCCCTGAACCTAATGAACTTCATTTTCCAAGCCTGCGCCTTGGTTCAATCCCCGGTCACCACAGCCTTATCTTTGATTCCCCTGCGGACAGCATTGAAATTTCCCACACCGCCCGCAGCCGTGAAGGTTTTGCCCGAGGCGCAATTCATGCCGCCCAATGGCTGGTTAGCAAACCCCGAAAAGGCTTTTTCTCCGTAGATGATATGATGAAGGATATGTTGGGCTAATATTTTAAAAAAATAATCCGATATTTAAAGTATGATGAGTGTCGGAGCTGTACCATATCACACATTCCCAAGCATAGGCTATGCAATTACCGCTTCACAAAGCGGCAGAATGTCATTGCCTGTTTCGGCTTCTTCGTATATTTATTCCCATTTTAAGCATGTCTCAGGCGTGCCCGCTCCGGAAGGGGTTGAGGGAGTAAATATTAACAAATTAAAAATTATTGATACCCTGATAGAACAGTTGTCCAGAATGAAAAACCAGCCGGAAATTCCCGCTATTGATAATATTGAAAAGGAAAGCGACAAGCAAATAAATGCCCTGATAGAACATTACAACAGCCAGGTTCGAAATATTCAAACAGCAAGTGCGGGCAACCCTTATGCACCGGCTGCTCCCTATACCGGAGCGGTCTTTAGCATAAGTATATGATTTCTACTACAGAGACAAAATCCTCTATGCCTAATTGTATGGCCTGTATACATTACAGGGTAAGTTGGGACCCCAACCTGCCCAATTCCTGTACGGCTTTTTCTATAAAATCCCGCCTTATGCCGTCACTTGAGGTATTTAAGTCGGTAGGCAGTAATTGCCCTGCCTTCTGTGCTAGAGAAAAAAAAGACTGCCAAGATGCTTAGCCTGACAGTCTAATGTAATGCTTATTCCATACCGGAAAATAGCTCAAATACTTTTTCAATATGTTCCAGTTGTTCTGCTGTAAAAGCTTCTTCACCCAGAGCTTCCATTCTCATCTGAATGTCTGCGATTTGTTGCAAGAATACCTCAACCTGCGGAAACATTGTTGCCGCTGCCATTGGATCATTTGCAATGCTATTAACAAGATTGACATATTCAATTATTGTTGTTTCAAATTCTTCTACCAGTGCATCGGTATCTTCAGATATTGCTGCATCAGTTACATCAGCGGTTGTTGAGGTTGTTGCCGTGGCAGATGTGTCGGCACTGGTAGCTGTCTCTTCTTTCTTTGTACAAGAACTAAAAATTCCAACAATGATCAATGCAACGATAAAGATTAATGTCTTTTTCATTTGTTATTCCTTATTTAAATAAACCTTACCCGCAAACCATAAGTATGCGGGAAGGTTCATTATTTTTAAGTTATTAAAATACCACCTATTTAAGTGTTATTATTCTCCAATAGGTAATACCGCAGTCATTTCTTTAATATAATCCAGTTGTTCTTGTGAAAATGCATCTTCGCCTATAGCATCCATTCTCTCCGCAATGTCTGCGATTTGTAGCATAATTGATTCTAACGCATCTGGATCACTTCCCATGTTAACAATCTCAACATATTCACTCACAGCTTCTTCAAATTCTTCTACCAGTAAATCTGTTTCATCATAGTCTGCTTCTTCGACAAATTCTTCAACAGCTTGCTGCGGTTCCTCTGCTGCCTCTTCTTTCTTTGTACAAGATCCAAAAAATCCGACAAATAAAAATGCTGCGATAAGTAATAAAACTAATGATTTCCTCATTTTCTCTTCCTTTTTGTATGATTTTTCATACATTAAATTGATATATTACGGCACAAGCCATATATTAATAAAATTTTATCAGAAAAACATTAATTGGTCAATAGAAAATTAATTAAAAATTAATAAATTATTCATTTTTTGTTAAAATAGGGTTAAAAAACTTCTAAATCCCATGATAAAAATGTTAATTCTTTAAAGCGGTTTTCCTGCTCTTCTGTAAGTTTTACGGCCTTTAATTCTTCTTCAAGCTCTGCAATCTTGTTCAATGATTTTAGCTTTTCTTTTTCCTTTTCTGCCGCTTTTACAATATCTTCTTCATTGCCGGATTCCAACAAATTTTCAATTTCAACAGAAATTTGCTGGGCCTTATTTATCTCGCTTTCAAATTGATCCAATAAGTCTTCGGCGGATTTTCCGGCGCATGATATAAAAATACAGACTGTAAATACTGCAATAATTAACTGTAAAAAAAGTTTCTTCATAAGTATTCCCCTTAAAAAAAGCCGGCATTTAAGCAATGCCGGCCAAATCCATTAATCTCCAAACATCAGCTTACTTAATTCTTCTTCAAAAACAGCCCTGTCTGCATCGGACAGTTTATCTACTTTTGCCTTTAAACCTTCTTCCTCTGTCCCAAGTTTTACGATTGCATCCCAGTCTTGTTGCTCTGATGCGGCTTGCACTTTTTGTGTTAAATCATAAACTTGTTTTGCTAATGATTTAGGGTCGCTGCCGCCGCAGCTTACCAGTACAATTGATAATACCAGCAAAATAGCCGATATTGCAAAAAAAATTCTTTTTCCTTTCATTTCTCTTTCCTCTTAACTAATTTTTACAAGGCACAAGCCCTGTCAAGCATAAGCTTGTATGAAGTATTGCAATAATTCGTAAAAATGTCAAGTAAAAAAAGGCGAAAAATATCAATCTCCTTGTGCATACAGTCTATTAAGTTCTTCACCAAAGATTTTCTTGTCTTCAGGAGACAGTTTATCAGCTTTTTCTAGCAAGTCAAAATATTTTGTTCCCTGCGGTGAGTCTGCTCCAACTGAATACACGCCGCCTGCTTCATCTAATTCTCTCTCTACATCATAAACTTGTTTTGCCAATGATTTAGGGTCGCTGCCGCCGCAGCTTGCTAGTACAATTGATAATACCAGCAAAATAGCCGATACCATTAAAAAAATTCTTTTTCCTTTCATTTTTTTTCCTCTTATCCGATTTTTACAAGGCACAAGCCTTGCCAAGCATAAGCTTGTATGAAGTATTGCAATAATTAGTAAAAATGTCAAGCACAAAAAAAGCCGGCATAAAGCAATGCCGGCCTAAACCATCAATCTTGATCCTGTAGTCTCTGTAATTCTTCATAATAGATTTTCTGATCTTCAGGGGATAGTTTTTCAACTTTTTCCATTAAATTTGCTGACTCCATCATAAGCGATACATCCGTCAGGCTTTCAATACCAGCCGCTTCTATTCTTTTCTGCAAATCATAAGATTGTTTTGCTAATGATTTAGCACCGCCGCCGCAGCTTGCCAGTACGATTGATAATATCAGCAAAATAGCCGATACCATTAAAAAAATTCTTTTTCCTTTCATTTTTCTTTCCTCCAATCCGATTTTTACAAGGCACAAGCCTTTCCAAGCATAAGCTTGTATGAAGTATTGCAATTATTAGTAAAAAAATCAAGGGGTTTGACATACTTGAATATTTTGTAAAAATAAATCATAAATATATAATATTATTTTTTTGGAGGATATTTTTTATGAAGAAACTTTTGACGGTTCTTTTGATGTGTGCAGTGAGCGCCGGGCTTTATGCGGAATTTGAAGTAAGCCTAGGAGTAGAAGTTGATTTTGGGGCAAGTCTTTTTTTAGATCCGGATGAAAAAGAAGAACCTGAATGGTATTATAACATTTTAAACCCCGGTACATATATCAAGGGGGCATACGAGGGCAATAATATCAGCTCTTGGATTATGTTAGCCGGTACAGCCTGGAGTGATAATGGAATAATTGACCTTACCGCCGATGCAACTGTGTCAATTAATGATTTTAATCTTTCTATTGGAAGGGACTGGATGCCCTGGTCTCGTTGGAGCAGTATGGATTTTTGGGCTGACAATAACTGGGATTTTGGCGCAAGCGGCGCTAAAGATATATATATCAAGGCAAGTTTTATGGATATCTATCTGGGAATCAACGAAGCAGGCTTGGTAACCGAAGCTAAGTCTGGTGACCAGTCATCCCCCGGTTTTTTTGCCGGATATGACTATGAACAGGAAGATGTCTTTGCCTTGGGCATTGCCTTTGCAGGCGTGCCACGTACAAAAAGGAGCTTAACGGAGGATTATGGCGATGAAGTCGATAAGGGCAAATTCCCCTTTATGGCTAACATTTACGGCAGCTTAGACAACATTGGGCCTGCCTCACTCGGGCTTAACCTTAGCTTTTACGGCTCCCCAGCCCATGCAGAAAATCTTTTCTGCATTGCACAGGGCCGCATTGCGGATATAGTTGCCGGGCCCGAGGCATTGGTTCTGGAAGCCATGCTTGATGTTGGGATTGATTTAGAGCCTGTTTTTTTAGGTTTTTCCGCTGCCCTGGTTTCTAACTTTAAAGGTCAAGAGGATATTAATGAAGATCCTGCAAAAAGCTTTGCCATGCAACTTGGCTTTAACGCTATTATTGACATTGGCAAAACAGGCTTTTCAATATTGC
>Ga0099364_10012669_pt1 | contig 11348 bp, 7 predicted proteins | sample TergutTh196P3_FD_73070 | JGI IMG/M metagenome (GOLD analysis project Ga0099364, IMG submission 73070) | Microcerotermes parvus P3 segment gut microbial communities from Pointe-Noire, Republic of the Congo - Th196 P3 | ecosystem: Host-associated > Arthropoda: Insects > Digestive system > Gut ...
AATAATTCCTGCAACTATTCCGATGATTGCAGATAATAATAGCGTGTCCATATTCATTGCGATTTATATTATATTGTTAATGACGCAAAAATATAACTTTTTTGATACTGTAAATATTTTTCACTGCTTTGTTCACAGCACTTTCGCCTCGCTAACCGCCTACCCTGTCAGGGTCATAACCCTGACAGGGTGAAATAACGGTCAATTCAACGGTATCAAATTTCCTACCGGTATGTTATTGTCGCCGCTTTCGGTGATGATGGTTACTTTGCCCGAAGCGTCAATAGTGCCGGCTACTTGCCGAGAATCGGAAAAACGCATGCCCGTAAAGTTGATGTCATAAAACCCCACAGCTCACGCACCGTCAGCCCCATAAGCAACTGCCGCCAATTACAAAAGCACAAAAAACATGCCAAATGGAATCGCTATTGCAACAAAAAAACGTAGAGACGTTGCACGCAACGTCTCTACATGTCATCTTCCCGCGAAACCGTACTGTTATTTTACTTTTTTGAAAATTCGTCTATTGTTTTCGTTGTCTTCGGAGCCGTATTGTAGCAATGTCAGCGTATCTCCACTAATACTAAATGTACATAGAGAACTACCTCCACTGTTCCTCGTCAACATTATAATATTCTCATATATTGAATAATTTCCTCCACCATAATCAATAATATTGTAAATATTAGCGCCAGCATAATATGTACCGTTGTCAAAGAAGACCAAAGTCCTACCGTCTGCTTCCTCCCATACACCTATAAGATTTTTATTAATGGTTATGGACTGTGCTTGTGTTTGTGATGAATTTGATGAATTTGACGAGCAGGCTGTCATGGGGAAGATGAGGAGCATAACAATAGCGAGTGCAAATATCTTTTTCATCAGGTTTCTCTTACTCGTATGGCTTTTCAGACTCGCCGCGTTTTTTGAAATGGTCTCTGCCTCCATTGCCCCGCCATGATTGGCGGCGGCTTCGCTGGTTTTGAAAACTATTCTCTCCATATTATAAAAGGCGATTACCTGTACATCGCGAGGTTCTAATTAAGGTTATAAATTATTAAAAAACAAAAAAGCGGACTTACTATCCGCTCTAGAGGTTGTGAGAAGTGACCCGTTACACAAATAAGCAAAGTCCGCATCTCTGCGGCATTTACACTTATTCTTGTGTAACATTGAAATTTTCTCACGATTTCTAGAACAAGAATATAGCAAAAAGCGCTATTTTATTATGTTTAAATCTCTTTTATCTATTCATTCAATATTGTTTTTAATTCGATGTAAAAATAGAAATTATATTCAAAAATGCAAAAAAAATCATCAATAGTGTGCATTTCAAATTGTCTTATACGGATTGCAATAATTATTCTTAGTTTTGCGTGCTTATTTAAAGAGGTATTAATTTTAACAGGTCAGATGCAGGGAGGTATTGAAATAAGGGGAGCAAGGGTTCATAATTTAAAAAATGTTTCGCTCACGATTCCAAGAGATAAACTCGTGGTTATCACAGGAGTTTCCGGCTCGGGAAAGTCATCGCTGGCATTCGACACAATTTATGCCGAAGGTCAAAGACGCTACGTTGAAAGTCTGTCGTCTTACGCAAGGCAGTTTCTTGGCAGGCTCAACAAACCGGAGGTTGATTTTATTACCGGCATTCCGCCTGCAATTGCCATAGAACAAAAGGTAAACTCGCGAAACCCGCGCTCAACGGTAGGCACATCAACCGAGATATACGATTATCTGCGCCTGCTGTTTGCCAGAATAGGCAGGACATACTCCCCCGTGTCGGGCAAAGAGGTGCTAAAACACAGCATTGACAATATTGTTGAATTTTTTGAGTCGCTTGCCGAAGGAACGAAAGTTATTTTGACCGCATCAAGCAAAATACCTGATAATATTGAACTGAAAGAATATTTTGCTTTCGTTGAAAAACAGGGATACGACCGTTTTGAACAGAATGGCGAAATAGTCAGATTTGATGAGGTTGCAAACCTTAACTCGTTCAAACACGGAGAGATAATAAATGTTGTTATAGACAGGCTTGTCATCAACCACTCTTCCGACAGTTTGAGCAGAGCCGCCGATTCGGCGCAAACCGCCCTCCAAATTGGCAGGGGATATTGTAATGTTTTAGTATTTGAAACAGAGGGACTGAAGCGGGAAAGTTTTTCAACTGTTTTTGAAGAAGACGGAATTTTATTTGAAGAGCCGTCTGAACATCTTTTCAGTTTCAATAATCCGTTGGGCGCCTGTCCGTTGTGCGAAGGCTACGGCAAAATAATCGGCATTGATCAGGATTTGGTAATTCCCAACCAGAATCTTTCAATTTATGATGACGCGGTTATTTGCTGGAAAGGCGAATCAATGAAAAAATGGAAAGAGAGGCTTGTTGCAAGCGCCGATATTTTCGGATTTCCCATACATAAACCGTTTTACAAATTGACCGAAGAGCAAAAAAGGCTTTTGTGGACAGGGAATAAATATTTTTACGGACTCGACCGTTTTTTTCAGTATCTCGAAGAAAAGAAATTTAAAATTCAATATAGAGTTCTGATTAGCAGATATAAAGGCAAGACGGTTTGTCCCGAATGCAACGGCTCAAGATTAAGGAAAGAGGCGGGATATGTAAAAATCGCCGGTAAAACAATTCAAGAGTTGAGCGCAATTCCTGTCGGCAAGTTGTTAGACACAATGTCCGGAATAGAGTTGAATGAGAGCGATGCGCATATTGCCGAAAGGCTTATGAAAGAGATAGTTATCCGTTTAAGATTTCTTAAAGAGGTGGGGCTCTCCTACCTCGCTCTTGACAGGCTTTCGTCATCGCTGTCGGGGGGCGAATCGCAGAGAATTAATCTTACAACCTCTCTGGGCAGCAATCTTGTAGGCTCGATGTATATTCTCGACGAACCAAGCATTGGTCTTCACCCGCGAGATACAAACCTGTTAATCAAAGTTTTAAAAGAGTTGCGCGACTTGGGTAATTCGGTCATCGTTGTAGAGCATGAAGAAGAAATAATAAGGGCAGCCGATGAGATAATTGACATGGGACCCGAAGCAGGCAGGCTCGGCGGCGAAGCGGTGTTTCAGGGCAATATTGAATCGGCGTCTGTAAACAACTCGCTCACCGTTGATTATCTTTCGGGAAAACTTGAGATACCCTTGCCGAAAGTCCGCCGAAAATGGAACAGTTATATTGAAATTAAGGGAGCGCGCGAAAACAACCTCAAAAATATTGACGTAAAGTTTCCGCTTCACACAATTACGGCGGTAACGGGCGTTAGCGGATCGGGCAAATCGAGCCTTGTTTCCGATATTCTTTATAAAATACTGTCGAACAGAATAACCGGCAATAATCTGAGAGCCGGACAGTTTGCCGATATTGACGGCGATATTTCGGCTCTTACGGGAATTGAACTTGTTGATCAGAATCCAATAGGAAAATCAACCCGATCGAATCCGGTTACATATTTAAAGGCTTATGACGAGATTAGACGATTATATTCCGAACTTCAGGCGTCTGTTCAAAACAATTTTTCGGCATCTCATTTCTCTTTCAACATTGACGGCGGACGTTGCGAAGAGTGTCAGGGCGAAGGCGTTATAAGAATCGAAATGCAGTTTATGGCAGATGTTACACTTGTTTGCGAAAATTGCAAGGGAATGAGATTTAAAAGAGATATTCTTGAAGTGAAATATCATGGAAAAAATATTTACGACATACTTGAAATGACGATTGACGATGCTATTGAGTTTTTCAAATCGCATTGCGGCAAGACCGAAAAAAGAATCATCGAAAAGCTGAAACCTCTGTCAGATGTAGGTTTGGGATATGTTAAGATGGGACAATCTTCATCAACATTGTCGGGAGGCGAAAGTCAAAGAGTTAAATTAGCGTATTTTTTAAGTCATGAACGGGCGGCGGGGCATATACTGTTTATTTTTGACGAGCCTACAACCGGATTGCATTTTCACGACATCAACAAACTGTTGAAATCGCTTAACGCGCTTGTTGAACACGGACATTCGGTGATTCTTATTGAACACAACGTGGACGTTATAAAAAATGCCGATTGGGTAATTGACCTTGGTCCCGAAGGCGGAAACGAGGGAGGTTTTATTGTTTATGAAGGCACACCGGAAGAGTTGGCGCAATGCAAAGAATCGCACACCGGCAGATTTCTTGCCGCTAAATTAAAATAAAAAAGAAGAGACACATATAAATATGCGTCTCTCCACCAAATAAATCAAAAAAACCAAAACAACTATTATTTTGTTTTAAATCCGAACATTATTGATACACAGCCGTTTAGCGGAACGCTTCCTCGCGTGTTAGAGGCACCGACTTTAACTACAAGTTTTAACTGCTGGCTTGACTGAAGCCTAAAATCCCAAGTTTTGCTGTAATTATTTTCTTTATTTGAATAAATAATATTTCTATTCGCATCTATTATTAAAAATTCAATATCCGAAAGTTTTTCCTCTCCGCAAACAGCCACCCTGTAATCCATATCGGAATAGAAGGTTTTATATAGTTCCGCTTCTTCTCCTGCAACCAACACTGCTGCATGATAGTTACCGTCATGGGTATAAGATTCTAACAGAGGCAAGCAGTCTCTTTTTGCAAATGCCTTGCATTGCGCATCGGCAATTACCGATGTAATTAAGAACAAAGCAAGTATCGGAATAATTCTGTACAATTTCATCGTAGTTATGTAATTATTTGATAAACGTATTTCTTATCTCGCTCACAACAGAAGCAAGTTCCATAAATATTTCGGACGTCATGTTTGTCGTAGATTCCGATTTCAAGATTGTTGAATTGGATTCTGCATCAAATTCCGGACGAATAGGCGATGTAGTTATATTAACTTTGTCAAAAACAACTTTAAGTTGCTGAACCTGAGCTATCAACTCATCAATTGCAGAGTCATTGCCTTTGTTGTTTTCGAGAAGGTTAATAAGAATATCTATGGATAATTTTTGATCTATAATCCTGCTGACAATTTTAGAACTTTCAAACTCATTCATGTCAACAAGTTGAGTTGATATGTAAAGTCCTTCAAACCAGCCTCCTACAAGGGTCATTGCGGCAATAGCGGGTTGTCCGTTGTCTTCGAGATACGAACTGGAATTCATAAACGTTTCACTCACAATTTCCATAATAATTTCGCTGTTATTGATGTTTTCTTCGAGCCTGTCGATAGTCGATTGCTCTACTGCCTGCAGAATGCCAAGCCTGTCTGCTAAATTTTTTGCCGCATTCATATAATCAATAATCAACTGCGTCTGTTCATACAGACTGGCAAAACTAAGGTTGCAGGTATAGATGCCAAGGTTCAACGCCATGCTTTTATTGGTAACGTAATTATTCACGTTATTAACCGGATTTAGCAGTGAAACGTCAAATCTTGCTCCTGCCGACTTGATTAACATGGCAGATTCAAGCGGCGAAGGGAGCGCGTTGAATATTCTTTCTGCCTGTTTAATGTCGTCATAAACTTCCAGATTTTTGAGAACTCCTGCTGAGAGATCTTCTTTTTGGGCTTTGTTACTCCTTGATCTACAACCAATAAACATGATAGCGATAATAAGAGCCACAAGAAACTTTACGCTTATTTGGGTTTGTCTTTTACTCATAATTAATCTTTAAAAAGTCAAATTAAAATTTCGCACTAAAGTAATACTTTTTTTTATTTTACAAATACTGTAATGAAAATTTAATTTTTTTCTAAAAATTTTGCAATACTCCTGTAACGTATCCGCTCTATTTTTGCTACCGAAATTATTGTTAATAACAAACGAAAATTAAGATGCAAAAAATTATTATAGAGTAGTGAACTGCAAGCATAACAATAGTTTTTTTCCACATTTTTAGATTTTAGTATTGTAAGAAAGGGGTTGTTTAGGCAACCTTTTTCGTTTTAACAATAAAATAATGGGCATATCTAACGCCAACAATTTCGTTACAAATTCTTAACCTAAACATAACCTGTCCGTAACAGGCATGTAATATCAGGGCAGTTTCTTTGCCGAATATTTAAATTTTAAAATTATTAAAAAAATGAGAAAAATGAGAAATTTGTTTTTATGCAGATTAATGTTGTTGGCAACTTTGAGTTGCGTTTTAGTAACTGCCTCACAAGCAGAGACAAAAGGAAAAGAAAACGATAATTATCGAGCCAAACATGTGCTGATGTTGGGACTGAACGATAATGTTAAATCTAATTATTTTCCTAAAGTAATGATTTCCAATGAAACAGGAATCAGGGAAAATATGATTTGCAGTGAATATAATACAATCATTATGGAGAATATTGTAGCTTCAACTTCTTCTAATGGAGCCTGTATGTTTATCCCTGCTTCATCTACTTATGAGTGGGTGAATCTGATAAAGGTCGAAGGCGAGGGCGACAACAGTTATTCTGATGTGTCGCAGGTTCCGACCGATGAATATCGCAATGCTTTGGATATGGCAGGAGCCGAATATTTATTGGTGGTAAATCAACATTATCTCAAGTGGCAGGATAAGCCTATGCGTACTTTGTTTCACATTGTCAGCTACACGCTGTTTGACAAAGACCAAAATGAAGTTTACCGCGGTAATGGCTACTTTGCCAGCATGAACCTTGAGACTCCCGACAAACTCAGAAAAACCAGCAGCAAAACATCATCACGCATAGCTTCTACAATTATAAACCAAATAAAATAAATTAATATGCTAACATTTAAACAAACAATTAAAATTAAGATGCAAACATTTAAACAAACAATTAAAACTATTATTTCGCGATACGTCATTTTAACGTTCGCGATTATTATGACTTGCGTTCAATTGTCGAACGCACAGGGAACTCAAGCCTCTATTACCGGAAAAGTTACAGATAACAGAGGCGAAACGCTGCCCGGAGCCACGGTAGTGGTAAGGAATGAATCAACCGGTTTTACTGCCGGAGCTGCAACGAATATGAATGGCGAGTATGCCTTCAGGCAGTTGCCTTTGGGTTCGCCCTACACTGTTACGGCTACTTTTATAGGTTTCGGCGAGCAGAGAAAGACGGGATACAGTCTTAACCAAAGTAATACGCTTGTGATTGACTTCGTAATGGAAGACGCAAGCCTGCAACTCGGAGAGGTGACAGTTGTTGCAAGCACACTTAAAAATACGGCTCCTACTATTGGCTCTGCAACACAGATTACTGCAAACGAGATTGTAAAACTTCCGGTTAACGGTCGTAACTTTACATCGCTTGTTGACCTTTCACCACTAAGTACCGGCGGTAGCCTGTCAGGACAACTTGGAAGTTCCACTAACTACACTATTGATGGAATGACCGCAAAAAACCCCACCTCGTCCGGAAGCACAACAAGCAGGAACAGCCTTCCGTATGCCATATCTATGGAAGCTATCAGAGAATTTGAGATAGTTACAAATCAATACGATGTTACTTTTGGTCGTGCCGGAGGGGGAACCGTCAGCACGGTTACCAAGTCGGGGACAAATACCTTGTCGGGAAGCGCGTTTTTGTACAACCGCGCCGACTGGCTGTCGAGCAAATACGATATGCGCGGCGTGGAGAGAGACGTAGATTTCTCTACTCAGCAGTATGGTTTCTCGCTGGGAGGACCTATCGTTAAAGATCGCGCTCACTTTTTCGTTGCATGGGATCATCAGACACACTCAAATCCTTTGATCATTGCCGACATTCAATCTGTAGATGATCAAATACGGTATAACATTTCGCAGGAAACTTTAGACAGGTTCGTAAGTATTGCCCGTGATAAATATGGAGTGGCAAGCTCGCCTCAAACCGGTATGTTTGAGAGAAAACGCCAATCTAATTCCATATTTGCACGGATTGACTGGCAACTAAACGCCACAAACTTGCTGACCATACGCAATAATTTTAACAGCGACGATAACCTGCAAGGATTAGGTGATCAAGGTACGATCAACCTTTATGAAGTGTATGGTGATAGGATTTCGCACGATAATAGCTTTTTGGCTACTTTGCGTTCAATATTCGGACCGAAAGTTACCAACGAACTTAAGATTCAACACCTTTATACGTCTGAAATTCAAAGAGCCAATCAACAATTACCTTCCGAAAATATTCCCCGCGCTATTGTTAGAAACGTACAATCAACGGTTGGAGACAGAAATCTGAATGTTGGCAATATTCAAATCGGAGGGTTACGCTTTGCTCCTGAAAGTTTCTACAACCACGTACTGCAATTAGTTAACAACACGTACTATAATATCGGAAAGATTGAGTATACTTTCGGTTTCGATTTCATGTACTCAAGTCTTAATTCCAACTATCACAGCGAAGTAAACGGACGTTTTATTTTTGACGGCATTGATGCTTTTGATAATATGACGCCTTCTGCCTATATTCGCGAAGTGTTTATAGATCCCGACAACCTACGTGTTGTACCGGAAATAATTAACACAGGCGTATATGCCCAAATGCAAACCAATCTTTTCACCGGTTTCAATCTTATGGCAGGCATCCGTTTGGACTATGCCAACTACCTGAATTCCGGCAATTTCAATCAATTAGTTTACGACAAACTGGGTCTCCGTACTGACAACAAAATAAGAACTTTTCACTTCCAACCCCGTTTTCAGGCTACATGGGATATCAACGATAATCATGTAGATATTATCAAGTTTGGGGCTGGAATTTTTGCATCAGACATTAATAACTATGCGCTGATCAACAACATGACTTTTGATGGTACGCGTATCGCTACGGTTGACATAACAGGCGCTGATGTTCCAACTCCCGATTTTCATGGTTATCGCAGGAATCCATCAACTGCACCCGGCATGGAACTGTTTAATAATCCTTCCATTGTAAACGTACCTACCATCAACACCAATGCTGCCGATGCCGCAGTTCCGGTAATATATAAAGCAAACCTGTCATATACGCGCTTCTTTTCTGACAGACTAAAGGTTAGTGTCGGCACGTACATGACTTTGGCTCGTAACAACTATATGTATGTTGATGTAAATATGGTTGATGAACCTTTCTTTAGATTGGCAAACGAAGCGAATCGCAAGGTTTACGTCCCTGCAAATACTATTACTGCAAGCGGCGGCGTTGACTGGAAGAATAATCGAAAGGTCGAAGAGGTCGGACGCGTGATGGAGATGAACAGCGAGGGAAAAATAAACCAGTTCGCATTTGTAATTGACGGTACGTATCGCTATTTTCGAGACGGCGAAATTGCTGTCAGTTATACATGGAACGATACCAAAGACAACACAAGTTTTAACGGAAACGTAGCCAACTCGGCAACGCTTTCACTCATGGTAGCAGATGATCCACGAGATCTTAGCAAAATGTCATACTCCAACAATCACTTCCGTCACAAGGTTGTTCTCTACGGAACACTCCCGTCAATTTGGGGCGTAAGCGTTGGCGTTCGCTATTCAGGGATTGGCGGAACAAGATATTCGATGATTGTGAATGGAAATGTCAGCGGCGGTATGTTTACTTCAAACGCAGCCAATCTTGCTTATATTCCCGATTTGAATGGTCCGGAAACGCCTCAGCTTATCGCTACTAAGACAATACTTGATAATCCTGAGGCAGAGGAAAGTCTGAAAACCTATATACGCAACAGTTCGGGGAAGATTGCCGAGCGTAATGGCGGCATAAACGGATTTTATGGAACGTGGGACATACGTATAGCCAAAAAATTTAAACTGTACAATAACCATACACTGGATTTTTCAGCCGATATATTCAATTTTGCCAACCTGCTTAACAAAGATTGGGGAGGGAGCCGTGATTTGGGAAATCAATCGATATTCACTGTCAATGCTTTCGATCATGTAAATAACGAATTCGGTTATCGCGTGAATTCCAATGCCGGAGTTATGTCAGTTCCAAGGGGAACACCTTGGCAGGTACAACTTGGTTTAAAATATTCATTCTAATAAACATAAATATAAACTCATAATAAAGTTGTCTGCACAATATTGCAGACAACTTTACAAAAAACAACTAAAAAAATGGAGAGAAGAACATTACAAAAAAGAATCATTTTCCTCACAATTTTATTACTTACATACACAGCAGCAGAAGCGCAACTAAAAAAGATGCCCTATCGTTTCCCAAATGCAGGTGAATACATAGTTCTCAAAGCCGACCTCCATATGCACACTGTCTTTTCCGACGGAGTAGTATGGCCCATTACAAGGGTAGAAGAAGCTTATGCCGAAGACCTTGACGTAATAACATTAACAGAACACATTGAAGTCCGTCCGCATCTCACCGACATATCAACTACCGACCATAACCGTTCATACGAGATAGCCAAAGACGCTGCGCAGCGTTACGGTATCATGCTTATACGGTCAACCGAAATAACGCGAGGAATGACACCGGGTCACCTAAACATCATAGACATACAAGATGCCAATAAATTTGAAGCGTTTGTAAATAAAGACAATTCTAGTGATTCTACAGGGGTTACTGAAGCGCTAAGAGAGGGACGAAGACAGGGTGGGTTCATCTTTTGGAATCATCCGTTTTTTCCTACTCCCGACAACAAGGCAACTTGGTATCCGGCACATCAACGCCTTGTTCAGCAAGGATTGATGATGGGAATAGAAGTGGCAAACGGCAACAGATACGATCCGATAGTCTTTCAATGGTGCCTTGATCACAATTTGACTATCATTGCAACTTCAGACGTACACAACACGATGGCACAAAAACGCGCAGAAGATGGTTTTAAAGTAATGACGTTAGTTCTGGCACACGACAAAACTCCGCAGGCAGTGATGGACGCGCTGCGTGACCATCGCACCGTAGGTTTATGGAACAACCAGTTAATAGGACGCAAAGAACACGTCGAGCCTGTAATACAAGGCGCTATCAAAGCAATACTTCACGATCGTGACGGTCTGTTGTTGTTTGAATTTGTGAATGAATCAGGATTTCCATTTACCTTCTTACAAGTCAATACCATTCCGGAAGGGTTTAACATACGTAGAGATGTAGATATAGACATCCCTATCGTTATCAATCCATACGAAACAGTTTCTTTTTCATCGCGAAGAGGGATTATCCCGTCAAGTCTCAACTTGAAAGCGCTCAACGTATGGACAACTCCTTCCGAAAATCCTGTAATATCAATCCCCGTAGAATACATCAAACATTAATATGAAAATTTTAAAATTTATGCAATTGCGTCATTCACGTCCACGATAATGAATCTATTATTTAACCTAAACATAACTTGTCTGTAACAGGTATGTAATATCGTAGCAGTTTCTTTGCCGAATATTTAAATTTTAAAATTATTAAAAAAATGAGAAAAATGAGAAATTTGTT
>Ga0099364_10012670_pt1 | contig 11347 bp, 12 predicted proteins | sample TergutTh196P3_FD_73070 | JGI IMG/M metagenome (GOLD analysis project Ga0099364, IMG submission 73070) | Microcerotermes parvus P3 segment gut microbial communities from Pointe-Noire, Republic of the Congo - Th196 P3 | ecosystem: Host-associated > Arthropoda: Insects > Digestive system > Gut ...
TAATGAAGAGCATCTTATCCCGGCTTTAAGAAGTGTGATAAAAGAAGTAAATCTTTCAAGAAAAAAGATATTTGTCGAACTTCCAAGCGGCTTTGAATCCGCTTACGGCCCGGCAAAGTCCGCGGACGGAGTTTTGGAATATAACGGTTACATGGTGTATGAAGATTGATGTTCTTACGATATTTCCGGGAATGTTTCATGGGCCTCTGACAGAGAGCCTTATCGGAAAAGCAAGAGAAAAAAAAATAATTGAAATTAATACAATAGATATACGATCTTTCTCTAAAGATAAACATAAAAAAGTTGATGATAAGCCGTTTGGCGGCGGCGCGGGAATGGTAATGAAACCCGAGCCGGTTTATGATGCCATAAAAAGTACGGGCGTAAAAAAAAGGAACAGCGAATATAAAAATCCTTACAATAAGCCTTATGTCATTTATATGTCTCCACAAGGGAAACCGCTCAGCAGCGATATTGTAAAAAATCTTTCAAAATTCAGGCATTTAGTTATTTTGTGCGGTCATTATGAAGGCGTTGATGAGCGCGTAATGGATTTTGTTGATGATGAAATTTCAATAGGCGATTATGTGCTTACAGGCGGAGAATTGCCGGCCATGGTTTTGATAGACTGTGTGGCAAGGATGATTCCGGGTGTTGTTAAAGAAGAAGATTCAGTAAAAAACGATTCATTTTATAACGGTTTTTTGGATTATCCGCATTACACCAGGCCGGCTGTTTTTAAAGGCATGAAAGTGCCGGAGGTTTTGTTGTCGGGCGATCATAAGAGAATAGAAGAATGGCGTAAAAACGAGTCTGCAGAAAGAACAAAAAAACGCAGACCGGATTTAATAAAGACAAAGTTCAAAGTTTAAAGTTCAAAGTTCAAATGTAGTGTTTCGGCTTTGCCGAAACTTATTATTAGTTTTCGCAAAGCGAAAACTCCTGATTTGAACTTTGCAGTATAAAAAGGGAGTCAGTAAAATGTCATTATTAGAACAAGTTCAGGCAGCGCAGAAAAAAAATCTCGGAGTTGATTTTAAAGCGGGCGACCAGATTAAAGTACATTTCAAAGTTGTTGAAGGCGGCAATGAAAGAATACAGGTTTTTGAGGGCGTAGTCCTGAGAATAAAAGGAAGCGGTCTTTCTGAAACTTTCACTGTAAGAAAAGTGTCTTTCGGCGTAGGCGTTGAAAGAATTTTCCCGATGCATTCGCCAAGAATTGAAAAAGTTGAAATTGCAAGACGCGGAAAAGTGCGCAGGGCAAAACTTTACTATCTCAGAAATCTTTCCGGCAAAGCCGCGAGAATTGCTGAAGATTCTTCAAGGAAAAAAGTTCCCATTCCGGGTACCGCTGCGGACGCAGAAGCTCCGGCAGCAAATTAAGAACTTATTAAAAGAGATTCAACGAAGCGGTGAAGAACAGAACTCTTCACCGCTTTTTAAATGCCGTGCCGTCATCAATTGCGAGGGATGAAGTCCCGAAGCAATCAGGAGTTTTATTTTTCAGATTGCCGCGAAAAACATGAAAGACCGTATTTTTACCGCAATGACGTATAAAATGAAAAAATGGATTTATTTTTATTTGATAAAAATTATTACGATAAGGGACTACATTCTTTGTCCGGTATTGACGAAGCCGGGAGGGGGCCTTTAGCAGGCCCGGTTGTGGCAGCGGCGGCAATCCTTCCAAAAGACATATCAATTCCTTACTTAAACGATTCCAAAAAATTGACTGAAAAAAAACGGAACGAGCTTTTCGAAATAATCAAAGAAAAAGCGATTGCTTATTCTGTTTCCATAGTAGGCAATAACAAAATCGACGAAGTTAATATTCTTCAGGCAACGTTTATTGCGATGAAGGATTCAGTCTTATCTTTAAAAGTTGCTCCGGAGTTATGCCTTGTTGACGGCAATCACAAAATTCCGAATCTTAAATTAAATCAGGAAGCGGTTGTCGACGGCGACGCAAAAAGCGCGGCAATTGCGGCGGCTTCAATACTTGCAAAAGTCACAAGGGACAAAATCATGCATGATTATGCCGAAAAATTTCCGCAGTACGGTTTTGATAAACATAAAGGCTACGGAACCAAAATGCACATGGAAGCTTTAAAAAAGTACGGCGCATGCGAAATACACCGGCAGAGCTTTGCTCCGGTGAAAAGGATAATTATTAATGATAAATGATTAACGGTTAATTTCGGAGCGCGCTTTGCGCGCCTGTTAATAAGCAGGGCAAAGCCCTGCACAACAATTTATCATTAATCGTTAATAATTAATCATTTCTTTTATCACGGGGGCAACAATGGCTGGTACCAGAGAAATAGGTTTTAATAAGGAAAAAGAAGCCGTAAAATTTCTCAAAAGAAACGGCTATAAAATAATAGAAACGAATTTTACGACGATTTTCGGCGAAATCGATATAATAGCAAAACACAAAGACGATTTGGTTTTTATTGAAGTAAAATACAGAAATACTTTGTCCGGCGGTACTCCTCAGGAAGCGGTAACTAAAACAAAACAGCAAAAAATCATTAAATCCGCGATTTTTTATTTAAAACAAAAAAACCTTAAAAACAATCTCAGATTTGACATAGTTGCAATTACCGGAGACAGGTTTGAAATCATAGAATCGGCTTTTTCTTCCGATAAATATTTTATATAAAAGCTTAAAATATCTTCACGACAAAAGCATGAAAGCTATAATAAAATATTACTCTCGTCGCTGTCGTCTCCCTCGCCCCTTGCGGGAGAGGGCGGGGTGAGGGGTTGTCTCGTCGAGACATTTTTTTCATGCTTTTTGCCTGAAAATATCTTCCCTGTTGTTGCCAACGCTTTAAAATACAGATATAATGTAACAAACATTCGGTGCGCCAAAGAAAAATATTAAGTTATACAGCAAGAGGTCTGATGATAAAAATTTTGCTTGTTGATGACGAAATTTACGCAAGAGATAATATGGCAAGGCTTGTTCAGAGAAAAGGCTTTGACGTATGCGTTGCCGGCAATGCCGACGAATGCCTTAAAGTTTTAAAAGAAGAAAAACCGGACGTTATTTTTCTTGACATAATGCTGCCGGATTTGGACGGCGACCATTTGTTTCATTATATAAAAGAAATAAACGCTGAATCTTTGATCTATTTTATTACAGGCTCGGGCACTCTTTTTACCGAAGAACACGCTAAAGAGCTCGGCGCGGCCGGATACATGCAAAAGCCGGTTTACGTTGAAAACCTTTTCAAACTTTTGGATGAGATTAAAGAAAAATTAAAAAAAGACTGAATTGATATTCCCGCAAAAGTTTTAATTTTAAATTTAGACCCCTGCTTTGCGCAAAACAAAAGCAGGTTTTTTTTATTCGTTTTAGATATTTATAAGGAATAGCTATTTTTGTATAAAATATGTCCGTTTTTTTAATTAGTTTTCAATAAAAAATTAATGTATAATATTTCAATATCGGAATATTCAAATTAAAAATAACACGAAAATTTTTATATTGATATATATAAATTTTTTGAAAAAGCAGGTGAAAAATGTCATTAAACGCCAAAAACTTTTTTTTAGTTTTTGCGACTGTATTTTTTGCCGGTACTTTTGTTTTTGCCGCAAAGCCTGACCCCGGAGGGCTGGGCAGTTTTGCTCTTTCGCTTCCTTCGGAAAGCCAGCCTACAATTACGCGCAGAGTAACTGCTAATATTCCGACAGACTTTTATCCCACAAACAGATGGTTTGGTTCGGCATATACAAGTTTTCCCGGGCGGGTGCATAATTATACTATGAGAATGTCCGCTTATCCGTGGATAATAAATTTTAATACAAATCCAACGGGAACAGCTTCCGGCAGCGGTTATTTGTTCGGCCCTGCGCATATAATGCCTACACCCGGCAGGCCTACCTGGACGACAAGCACTTTTTCGCCTGTTTTCAGGCTTACGGGATTAAAATCAGGAACTGCCGAAATAAATTCTTCGCAAACCGTGATGGATGCGTATTCCGATTGGTGTACGACTTTGTTATGCCAGGATTCGGCAGACCCAACAAAATGGATAAAAACGACTGTCGGCAAAGGGTTTATTTTTAAATACAATTACTTTTCCGAAAATCTTAATCCGAGGATACAGGCTTCCGGAGAGGGGACTATAGAGTTTTATAATTCTATCGGTACGCAAATTGCGTCAGCTTCGACGTTTACCGACGAAAGAATAATGGTAAAGCTTTATGACGCCAATAAAATTATTTATATGGGAGTTTATGCTCCGGATGGAGATACAACTTTTAATCTTACTAATCTTACCATAGCGGACATAACTTTTTCGTCAAATGCGGTTAATGACGCGGACAGATATTTGTCATTGGCCTTTCTTGCCGAATACGATCCGGGAAGCGATAATTTTACGGAAGCAAAATCTATTTTTGACGAATATTATAATTACGCTTATACATTTATCGATGCAACGACGGTAGATTATTCTTTCAATCAAAATAACGGCCGGCTTACCACGGATTTTAATTTTAATTTTGTTCAAAAACGCGGTGATTTACCAAATATCGGCTCCGTATTTGCCGTTTTCCCGCATCAATGGAAAAATATGCCGGATATGGGGACACAGGAACTTAGAACTCTGCGCGGGCAAATGAAAGTTATTAAAGGCGCAACGTCTATTCGCACAGTTAATCAGTTCAAAGGCATAATTCCGAATTTGCCGTTTGAAATTTCAGACGAGGCTTCTAAAAATATACTCCAGAATTATGCGGACGCCGAATATGCTTCGCTGAATTTGATTTATACTCCTCCTACCGATTCATCGAGCGATGAACCGGCAAATAACACTTATGTCGTAGGGAAAGCTTTGGCAAGAGCCGCAAACCTTGTGCCCATATTTCACCAGCTTGGCGGAGCGGCAAATGTAATTAAAAGAAATGATATTATCGCTAAAATAAAAAAAGAGCTTGAAACTTGGTATAACTATTCTTCCGTTTCTCCTCACAATGAAAAATATTTCGGCTGGGACAGTAATTGGGGCGGAATTATAGGGCACCCCACGTCTTTTGGCGCGCAAAATTATAACGATCATCATTTTCATTACGGATATTTTATTTACGCTTCCGCGATAGTCTCATTGTTTGATCAGGATTTTGCTTCTGCCGCGCAATATAGAGGCATGGTAGAATTGCTGATAAAAAATATTTATAATCCGCCTTCCAATAAACCTGACCATAATCCAAATTTTCCGGTTTTAAGAAATTTTGACCCGTATGAAGGACATTCATGGTCTGACGGAGCGGGCGGTGCGGATGACCGGGGAACAAATCAGGAAGCTTCTCCCGAAGCCATGAATGCCTGGGCAGGGATATATTTGTGGGGGCTTGCCACAAATAATCAAAGCTTGATGGACTTGGGAATATACGGATATACTACCGAATATGCAGCCATAAAAGAATATTATCTTGACAAGTCCGGACAGATTTATGCGGGCACAAGTTACGCGTATAAAGGCGTGGGCATACTTTACGATAACGAATCTGCGTTTACTGTTTTTTGGAACAGCGCCGATCCCAGAGAAATACTCGGTATACAGGTGCTTCCGTTGACCCCTTCAATGCTGTATTTGGGATATGACAGTCAATATGCCCAAGATTATGACACTTCCGTTCCGGATTCAAGCACATGGAGAGATATTTGGCTCAGGTTTAGAGCATTATATAATGCCGCTGCAGCTTTGACTGCTTTTACTTCGGGAGGTTTTTTGCCTGAATCCGGCAGTTCGATGACTTTCTCATATCACTTTATAAAATTTTTTGACAGTTTGGGTAAAGTTGCCGCCTTCAAAAACAGCGGAACGGATTACTACGCGGACAATTCGTCTTTTTGCGTGATGGATAAAAGCGGAGAAAAAACTTATATAGCTTTTAATAATTCCACCGCCGCATTTCAAACCGTGAATTTTTATTCCAAAGCGGGCGGAATCGTAATGAGTAATGTTAAAGTGCCTCCTATGACAATGGTGTCAGCCAAAAGTTACGCGAATTTGAAATACGATTCCCTGAGAGCGATGTATTCAAACGGCAATAATTACGCTCTTCTTATGGACGTTTATTCTGACAGCATAACTGTTGCCGCGCAAACACAGCCTTCAATCGATCCGGTATATTATGAGACAATTCCTTTTTCTTTTACCGTCAACACGCCCGCGGGAGGATTAAATAACGTTACAAGTTATGTGCAGCTTACCGACGTAAATATTTCAACTTACAGCGCTAATCAGATAAAACTCGCGGTTTATAATTCACAAACAAGTCTTCCGGACAAAATATATCCCGTTCAAAACATTACGGTTGCATCTGAAAGCGGCGGTATTGCCACGGTAAACATAGAAGCAATTCTTACCGCCACAGGAACTTATGTCCTTGTTATCCCCACGAATATACAGCCGCCTGACGGGATAATCAGCGGATTTGTGACATTCAGCGGCAGGGGAATGAATAAGATAAAAATTGACGTGTACGAATACGACATCTCTACTCTCACAGGCAGTACAAAAACCGTGACGACGGAAGCAAACGGCCAATATACCGCGGATATATACTACGGAAGAAATTACACGGTTACGCCTGTTTCAAACGAGTATGATTTCATGCCGGCTTCTCTTTCATATAACAATGTGCCGGCTTCGGTTTCAAATGCTGATTTTTCAGCGCAGATAGCGGCCGGCAGGTTCGTGGTATATCCAAACCCTTACAAACCTTCAAGGCACGGAAATGCGGGGGTAACGTTTACAAATCTTAAACAAGGCGCTGAAATAAAAATTTACAATATTGCCGGAGAACTTGTTTTCAACAGAAAAATCCCGTCGGACGGTTCGTTTACATGGCACGCGGAAAATAATTCCGGCTATCAGGCAGCTTCCGGAGTTTATATTTATCACATAAAGTCCGGCGGCAAGACGCACAAAGGCAAACTGGCCGTTGAAAGATGAGGTTAACGTAGTTATATGATTAAAAGTTTGAGAATATTTTTAACTGTTGCGGTATTTATTTTTACGGTATCGTATTTGCAGGCACAAGTTACTAATTTTTCCGCTATTCCGGGGCTTTCATACAACCAGACGCAGGCTGCAAAAACTTTTGACAGGCTTTCTTCGCAAACGATTAGTCCGGACTTGTCAACGCAAATATTGTACGTTGACGCGCTTCCTTCAGATGAGCTGAAAGCTGCATTGCTTGACGCTTCCGGATATTTTCTTGCAAACGTAATAAGAAGCGCCGCATCTGAAAATGAAAGGCAGAATATTTACAGCAAAATAAAATATCACGATATAGACGTACGCAATTTGAAGGGGGTTTGGGTTCAGGGAAAGGTTCAGGGCAGCGAATTTTCGGAAGACGACAACTCCAGAAATAAGTATCAAAGTTTTGAAACGGGCGTGCTTGCCGGATGGGATACGGTATTTAGCGGCCAAAGTCTGGTTTTGGGAGTTTACGGAAGATATAACAAGTATGACATTAAACAGGATGTAAAAAATAAGGCTGAAATCGAAGGGTTCGGTTTTGGAATTTACGGAGGTCTTCTTACAGATGAGCTGGAATTGAAAGCCATGGTTTCCGGGAGTTATGATAATTTTACAACCGCAAGATATATAAGTTTTGCAGACAGGAAAGCAGATGCCGATTTTTCAGGAATGACTATCGACGTTGATTTTGAAGGCGCTATAAGGTCTTACGTTACCGAATCGGTTATTTTAAGGCCTTTAGCCGGCATAGAAATTAAGAGCGCGAATTACGGTTCTTTTAATGAAAAGAACGCCGGAGATTTGTCTTTAAAAGTCAGCGGAAGCAATTATTTAAGAGGCACTGCGCGCATAGGGCTTGGCGTTGGCAGCGATGATGATGCTCAGCTCGAATGGTATGCCGGCGTTGAAGGCAGGCATCTTTTAACCGAAGCAGAGCCGGAAATAACCGCCGCATTTTTCGGAACGTCCGAAGATTTTGAGAGCAAAGGCGCAAAAGAAGGTTCCACAATAATCGGGCTGGCTGCCGGCAGCTCTTACAGAATTTCAGATAATTTTAAAATATCCGCAAACGCCGGTTACCAGTCAGCGGACGGTTATCAGAATATTTTCGGCAGTTTGGGCATAAGATATTTGCTGACTGGTTTAAAGAAGTAAGTTTTAAAGCGGCGCATTGGCGCCGTCCTGAGCTTGTTTCGGCAAAGAGCCGTTGGCCTTAAGGTCATTAAGGATCTTAAAGTCCTTAACGAGATTAAAGACAAAACCGCTAAACAATACTGCTGCTTGGCGCAGCATGAAAATATTGAGCAAAAATACTAAGGGTTTTTATGGAAGATTTAGGGAAATTTCCGCTATTGGCAAGTTTTGCCGCAGGGCTGCTGACTTTTATAAGCCCCTGCGTGCTTCCGTTGATTCCGGCTTTTATTTCTTTTATAACCGGATCGTCGATAGAAGATTTACGGGAACATAAAACTTCTTTACGCAAAACTTTTTTTAAAGCGGTTATTTTTGTTTTAGGCTTTAGTCTGGTCTTTGTTGTGCTAGGTTTGTCTGCCAGCTGGCTCGGCGGCGTTTTCATTGAATTCAGGGACTGGCTGCGTTATATAGGCGGCGCTGTTATTATAATTTTCGGCCTTCATATGGCCGGAATTTTCAGGATAAAATTTTTATACAGGCAGGCTTCGGCTTCAGGCAAAATACAATCCGGAGCAGCCTGGGCAGGCGCTTTTTTTGTCGGCGCCGCTTTTGCCGTCGGCTGGACGCCGTGCGTAGGGCCGATACTTTCTTCCATACTTATTCTCGCTTCTACCCAGGGCAGCGCGGCTGACGGTTTTTGGCTGCTTCTGGTTTACTCTCTCGGGCTTGGCATACCTTTTATTTTGACGTCTCTTTTTATCAATTGGTTTTTAAGATTTTTTAACCGTATTAAGAAATATTACGGAGTTATTGAAATCGTTTCGGGAATACTTTTAATTCTTATCGGAGCGCTTATCATAACCGACGGTTTTTCTAAAATAACTGAAATGGTAATGAAATTAACAATTAACAATTAACAAATTACAATTAAAGCGTTTCGCGAAGCGAAACGTATTATTAGGTTTCGGCTTTGCCGAAACACCAACATTGTTATTTGTTAATTGTTAATTGTAAACTGGAGGTGTATATGTTTGGAATAGGATGGCAGCAAATAATAGTTATTCTTCTTGTGGCATTGCTTTTTTTCGGAGCAAAAAGACTTCCGGAAATAGCTAGATCTTTGGGAAAGTCAGTGCGTGAATTCAAAAAAGGAATGGACGCAAGTTCTGATGACGATGAAGACGAAAAAAAAGAGAGCTTGAAAATTGAAGAAAAGAAGAAAGACGAAACCGAAAACGGAACAAAGTCCGGGACTTCGTCCCAATGAAGATGATGAGCATGACCGAACATCTTGAAGAGTTAAGATGGAGGCTTATCCGCAGCGCTGCATATATTGTCATAGCAGCGTGCGCGGCGCTGGTTTTTACAGAGCAGATACTCGCTGTTTTAAAATATCCGTCAAAAGGCATAATAGAAAGCTTTTTAATATTAAAACCAGCGGAATCAATAGCCATTTACATTAAAACCGCATTTTTTACGGGAGTTGCCGTATCGGCTTTTCCGATATTTTGGGAATTTTTCGGTTTCATAAAGCCGGCAGCATCGCAGGAGAGCGGCTCCTCCGTAATAAAGTGGGTGTTTTCCGCGTTTTTATTATTTGTTGTCGGTATTTTGTTTTCTTATTTTATAGTTTTGCCGAAAGCAATCGCTTTTTTGATGAACTTATCGCAAGGATTAACCGGAACGCCCGCCCAGATAACTTTAACGTCTTATATCTCTTTTGTGTGCGCTTTACTTTTTTGCGGCGGAATGATTTTTCAGATTCCGCTTATAGCGTATATACTCACTAGGTTCGGGTTAATTACTCCTAAACTTTTGACAGGCAGGAGAAAAGAAGCTTATTTTGTATTGGTGGTCACGGCTGCTTTTATTACCCCGACCACGGACGCGTTCAGCATGATGCTGTTTGTCGTTCCGATGATTATTTTGTACGAAATAGGAGTTCTTATTTCAAAAGCGGTTTATAAAAAAAGAATCGTGAAAGGGGGAGAAGTCTATGAGCAGCAAAATTGAAAAAGCGGTTTCAAAAGCTAAAAAGATTTTGTCCACGGAAGTTACAAGGAAAACATTTCTGAAAACTTTGGCTGCCGGCGGCGCGTTTTTGGCGTTTTCGTCAAATACCGCGAAAAAAGCGTTTGCGCAGAATACTAAATCCATCGGCCCGAGAACAAGAAGGGCTGTTTCCACGGATTATGATTTGACCGCTGTAACAGGCCGGGATATTGAAATGATAACCAGAAAATGCGTTGACCTTTTGGGCGGTATGGGCAGGTTTGTAAAAAGCGGCGACACAGTAGTTGTAAAACCTAATATCGGCTGGAACAGAGCGCCGGAATACGCTGCAAATACAAATCCTTTGGTTGTGGCGGCCGTTGTGAAAATGTGTTTTGAAAACGGCGCGAAAACCGTAAAAGTTTTTGATAATACGTGCAATGACAGCAAACTTTGTTATATAAATTCAGGAATTTCCCAAGCCGCGAAAGACGCGGGCGCGACAGTGCTTTATATGGACGACTGGAAATACAGTCCCGCAAAATTTTTGAAAGCTGACGCTTTAATGCAGGACTGGCCGGCTTACAGAGACGCTGTCGAATGCAATGCGTTTATAAATGTTCCCATCGCAAAAACGCACGGCAGCGGAACTCTTACGCTCGCGATTAAAAATCTTATGGGCACAGTCGGAGGAAACAGAGGACAGATGCATTGGGAAATGGACAAAAAGCTTGCGGAACTTGTCAATTTTATCCAGCCTGATTTAAATATTATCGACGCTGTAAATATTTTAACCGCTAACGGCCCGCGCGGCGGAAATTTGGCAGACGTTGCCAGGAGAGATACGATAATCGCTTCAGCCGATCCTGTTCTCGCGGACAGCTACGCTTCAAAAACGCTGTTTAATATTGACGGCGCAAAGATACCGCATATAAAACGTTCCGCGGAAGCCGGCGCCGGAGTTTTATTTTCAAAAGACGCTAATATCAGGGTTGAAAAAATTTAAACGGCAATTAACAATGAACAAATTACAATTTACAATTAAAGTGTTTCGCGAAGCGAAACCTAGTGTGCTGTCCCAAACAGACAACGAAATACTCTCCGCACAGCTTGCTGTGCGGTTTAAGTTGTCATTCTGCGCCCTGCAGCTTCGTGCAGTGTAAACTCCGTCGCAGAATCTATTAATTTATTGACCCTGCGACTTCGCGCAGGGT
>Ga0099364_10012671_pt1 | contig 11347 bp, 12 predicted proteins | sample TergutTh196P3_FD_73070 | JGI IMG/M metagenome (GOLD analysis project Ga0099364, IMG submission 73070) | Microcerotermes parvus P3 segment gut microbial communities from Pointe-Noire, Republic of the Congo - Th196 P3 | ecosystem: Host-associated > Arthropoda: Insects > Digestive system > Gut ...
GTTGATGTTCGCACAAATGAACACTACAAAAATGAAGAGGCATTGTCGATTATCCGTGCAAACATGAAGCATAGCATCGTTACGCCACGTTCCACACATATCAATTCATCGTCAATTCCAATAGAGCATCCATTTGTGCAGCGCGGCTTGTCGCTTGGGCTAACGGTTTTCGGTTCGCCGACAACTTCCGACCGGGCGCGAATTCCGTATACATCAATTAAGATAGGTCCCGGCGATTCGGCACGCTCGCATACTGCCGACGAATATATTGTTGTAGATGAAATACAGGAGGGAATTGATATGTATATTCGCATGTTGGAATTCCAAGATTTCACAATTCCACGATTCAAATATTTATCATTATGAAAAAAATATTGTTTTTGACTCTGTTATTGGTTAGTTTTTCTACAAACATTTTTTTTGCTCAAGAGTTTGTGTGGCAGGCAGGAGTATATTCTTTTTTCAATAATCTTGAATTTGCAGGTTGCAGTGTAAAAAACTCGCAGACCATGACAGGCGTGCGTTTTGCTCCCCAAGCAGGGTTAAGTTATGATGGAAAGCATCGCGCTTTTGTCGGAATTGACGTATTGAATGAATTTGGAAGCGAAAAGGCTGTTGATGATTACGCATTTTTGGCTTATTACATTTTTGACGGCGAGCCTTTTACTTTTTATATGGGCGCCTTTCCCCGCAGAGCAACGCTGAAGAACTATCCAAGAATGTTTTTTCAGGATTCTATTAACAATTACCGCACTGTGATGAACGGATTGTTTTGGGAATATCGTTCAAAAAAAGATGATTTCCTTAATGTGTGGCTGGATTGGACCGGCAGGCAGACGTATCAAAACCGTGAAACATTTTTTATGGGATGGTCGGGAAGGTATAATCGCGGACTTTTTTACGGCGAACAATTTGGATATATGTTTCATTTTGCAGGCACTCAAAATCCGTTCATTTCCGAACCTGTGAATGATAACGGATTATTTTTAACTTCAGTCGGGATTGATTTGGCTGATAAAACAAATTTTGAAAAATTGGATTTCAACATCGGATGGTCGGTTGGGCTTGAGCGCGACAGAGGAACGAACAACGGATGGCAAAAGCCTGCCGGATTTGTATCCGAACTAAAAGTTGAATATAGAGGCGTAGGACTGTTTAACGCCTTTTATTCCGGCGAGGGGCAGCAAGTACGTTACAATCTGCATAAAAACCGCCTTTACTGGGGCGACCAGGCATATCGAGCATCGAAATACAACAGAGCCGATTTTTATATTTGTTTCATAAAAAACTCTGTTGCTAACGTGAAACTCATTTACACATTGCATTTCCTCGAAAAGAAAATGTTTCACGAACAAGCGCTGTATGCTTCTTTTGCTTTTAATAAATAAATAGATTATGGTTCTAAATTACATTTGGATAAGTTTTTTTGTAGCAGCATTTGTTGTTGCTATCATCCGTTTTGCACTTACGGGCGATGTCGATATTTTTAAGACGGTTATCGACAGTACTTTCAGCTCATCTAAAAGCGCTGTTATGGATATTGCCCTGCCTTTGACGGGTGTGATGGTTCTGTGGCTGGGTTTGATGAATATTGGAGAACGAGCAGGTGCAGTTAATTTCCTGGCGCGTTTTGTGGGTCCGTTTTTTCAACGCCTGTTTCCTGAACTGCCGCGCAAAAGTCCTGTGTTCGGACAGATGTTGATGAACTTTTCGGCAAACATGCTCGGATTGGACAATGCCGCTACTCCGCTTGGACTGAAAGCAATGCAGGGACTTCAGGACGAAAATCCCCAAAAGGATACAGCGTCAAACGCGCAAATAATGTTTTTGGCAATCAATACATCAGGTTTGACAATTATTCCCGTAAGCATACTTGCTCAGAGGGCTATCCTTGGCGCCGCCAATCCAACAGATATATTTATTCCGGTATTGATAGCAACAACAATTTCCACTTTGACGGCAATAATAACAGTTGCTTTGTGGCAACGCATTAACTTAGACAAAACGCTAATGTTGTGGATAGGAGGTATACTTGTTGCCATAGGAGCGCTGACATGGTGGATTGGAAGTTTGGAAAAGGAGCAGATTGAGATAGTGTCGAAGGTAGGTAGCAACATGTTGTTAATATTGATTATAGGAACGTTTATTGTGGGCGCGGCATTCAAAAAGGTAAACGTGTACGAGGCTTTTATTGACGGCGCTAAAAACGGATTCGAGGTAACGGTCAAAATAATTCCGTATTTGGTAGGGATGTTGGTTGGAATTGCTGTTTTCCGAGCATCGGGAGCTATGGATTACATTATTGCAGGTTTGGCTTGGCTTTTTGGAACTGTGGGATTAGATACCGATTTTGTTGCAGCTCTACCCACAGCGCTTATGAAACCGTTGAGCGGCAGCGGTGCAAAGGCTATGATGGTAGAAGCAATGCAACACTACGGTACCGATTCTTTCGTAGGGCGCCTGTCGTGTCTTTTCCAGGGAGCGGCTGATACCACCTTTTATATCATTGCGCTGTACTTTGGTTCGGTAGGAATACGCAAAACTCGTTATGCCGTAACCGCTGGGCTTATTGCCGACCTTTCAGGTATAATTGCCGCCATCGCTCTTGCATATCTGTTCTTTGCTTAAAAGTTCTATAAAACTCGTTCTGCTATCCAATCGCCCACTTCCGACGTGGAATATGCCTTTCCTGCCGCTATATCTGCTGTTACAATACCTTCTTCTATTGATTTCTCACAAGCCATGCGAATTAAACGACTGGCTTCGGGCATGTTAAAAGCGTACTCAAACATAAGCGCCGCAGAAAGAATCGTGCCTACCGGATTAGCAATATTTTTGCCCGCCGCCTGAGGATACGAGCCATGTATAGGTTCAAACACCGAAGTGTGAACACCTATTGATGCCGAGGGCAACAACCCCAACGAACCTGTGATAACGCTTGCCTCATCCGTAAGAATATCTCCAAACATATTTTCAGTAACTATAACATCAAATTTCTTGGGATATGTAACTAACTGCATCGCTGCATTATCTACAAACATAAATTCAAGTTCTACATCAGGATATTCTTTGTGCAACTCTTGCATTGTTTCTCTCCAAAGCCGCGATGTTGCAAGCACATTCGCCTTATCTACCGCAGTAAGTTTCTTTGAGCGTTGGCGTGCATAATTAAATGCCAGGCGCCCTATACGTTCCACCTCCGCGCGCGTATATGTGCAAGTATCGAAGGCAGTTAGTCCGTCCTCGCTTCGTCCGCGCGGTTCTCCGAAATATATGCCGCTCGTTAGTTCGCGCAGAACGATAAAATCAACGCCCTCTATCAACTCGGTCTTTAATGGTGATTTGTGCAGCAACGATTTGAATACGCTTACCGGTCTGATGTTGGCATACAGACCGAGTTTTTTGCGCATGGCAAGCAGCCCTTGTTCGGGGCGTACTTTCGCTCTGGGGTCGTTATCATACTTTGGGTCGCCGATGGCGCCGAAGAGTACGGCGTCTGAACGCATGCATGTATCGTGCGTTAGGTCGGGATAGGGATTGCCCGTATGTTCTATAGCCGTGGCGCCAACTAATGCCGTGGTGTAGGTAAACCGGCATTTGAAACGCTGCTCAATGGCTTTTACGGTTTTCATCGCTTGTTCCATTATTTCGGGTCCTATTCCGTCGCCCGCTAATACTGCTATATTCTTTTGCATTACTTATATTATTTAATGTGTTTAAAATTTCTAAAAAAAAATTCCTGAAAACTGAAAACTAAACTCTGAAAACTAAACCGTTGTTGTCGCTATCTTTTCCAGCGCATCTTCGTTTAAGATTATTATTTTCCTGCCGCTTTTATTTTTATTAATATATTGTTTGGCTTTAAATTCGCTAATCATTCGCGACATTGCCTCTGACGACGACGAGCCTATAATTCCGGCATAATCTTCATGCGTAAGCATTATTTTCATATAACCGCTGTCATCAACGCCAAACTTATTTTGCAGCGTTAATAACAATTCCGCTAATAGCGCGCGCTGCGACTTCATAGTAATATCCGTAATCATAGAGTGCGTTTCCTCTAACTCGCCACAGGCAATCTGTAAGAGGTCGAGCGCAAAGTCTCCATTTGTTTTTATTAAGTGGTAAAGACATTCTTTGGGAATGTAGCACACGGTGCTATCAACAAGAACTTTAGATGTATTGCAAGCAGGTTCGTTGTTTAACACCGAGCGATAGCCTAATATGTTAAACGGGTGGGAAAGGCGCAAAATATAATTCCTGCCTGTCTTCCCCGTCTTAAACTGTTTGACAATACCCGAAAGCACTAAATAACAACCATCGATATACTTTCCTTGCAAAAAAATTGTTTCGCCCATTACATAATGATTTATCTTGGCGTTCTCCTCCAAATATGCCAACTCATCGACGTTTAAATGCCTCATAATGGATTTATGTCTCCATGGCGAACCTTGTATGCGTATTTTTTCAAAACTTATTTCCATAATATCTGTTTTATTAAATTTTCGTTACGATTTATATAAAGCGCAAAAATAATAAAAAGAATTGTATTTTTAAAAATATTTTGTGCAAAATTTTCTATTTTCGTAAAATAAGCAAGTGAATACAATGATAGTGCGATAATTACATAAAGCGCAATTCGTTTCAGCTGGTAGGGAATCGGATAATGCCGCCTGCCAAGATGCCATGTGATGCAAATCATTATAATATAGCAAACTAAATGTGTCCATGCAGACGCATGATATCCCCATACGGGAATCAGCAGCCAATTACCGGCAATACTTACGGCAGCGCCGACGGAAGCAATAATCAATCCGTAATTGGTTTGGTTGGTTAGCTTAAACCAGATGGTAAGGTTGTAGTAAATGCCAAGACACATGTAAGCCAGCAGCATAACAGGCACAACGTTCAGCCCCGCCCAGTATTCCTCGCCCCTGATAATGTGCTTAATAATATCTATATAGAAAGTAACGCCAAGAAATATCAACAGACAAAAAATGATAAAATATTTCATCACCGCAGCAATGGTTTCGCGCGAATCCTTTTCCTTGGCATTGTTGAAAAAGAACGGCTCGGCGGCATATCTGAACATTTGGATAAACAGAATCATAAGCACCGCTATTTTAACATTGGCGCCAAATATACCTACCTGCTCCATCGGCGCGGCGTCTGTCAAGCGGTGTTTGAGCAACACGCGGTCAAAAGCCTCGATTACATTTCCGGCAATACCGGCTGCCATTAACGGAAGAGAATAGCGCACAATTCTTTTCCATAACACGAAATCAAAAGATATTTTGTGCCGAAACATGCCGGGCAACAGCAATACGATAGTGGCAACAGAGGCAATCAAATTGGCTATAAACACGTAGCCTACACCCGTTTCGACGCTGTAAACTTTTTGTATCCACACGTTGTCGGCATGTTTGGGGCAAAACCACAGAAAAAACAAAGTAACAGTTATATTTACCGCCACATTGCCGATTTTGAAGAAGGCGAAACGCAGAGGACGCCCGTCTAATCGAAAACGTGCAAAAGGAATAGCAGCGATTGCATCTAAACCCAAAATCCATGCAAACCAAATGATGTATTCGGGATTTTCGCCATAATGCATCTTCACAGCAAGCCCATCGGCAAACACAATCACAGACGCTATAAACAAACACGAGGTGGCTATAATGCTAACGAAAACAGTTCCATAGACTTTATCCTTATCGTTGTTCTGCGAAAATCGAAAAAATCCGGTTTCCATTCCGTATGTAAGAAAAATGACAAGAAACGTAACATAAGCATACAAATCAGTGATAACGCCGTATTGAGATATTTCAAACACACCCGTGTGCAAAGGCACAAGAAGATAGTTCAGAAAGCGCGGAATGATGCTGCTTAACCCATAAATTACAGTCTGTCCTGCTATTACTTTAATAGGATTGCTCATTTTAATGAAAATTGAAACGACAAAGATAAACAAATTTCAAATAAATATTGAGCGAAAAAAAAAATATTTTTTTTTATTTTCTTTTTGATATTAAAATTATTTGTATTTTTGCCCCGTTTTAAAAATAAAATTTATTATGTACAAATTAGTATTGATTTTTGGCCGCTTTGCCCCTATCGTAGAAACGCACAGTCTGGTCGTTTACGTCCACGATTCTACAGTGCAAACGCATAATCCGGTCGTTTATGCACATAACGCTACCGTGCAAACGCACAGTCCCGTCGTTTATGCACACGCCGCTGTCGTGCAAACGAACATGCCAGACGTTTACACGAATAATGCAGATGTTTGCACAAACAAATTTGCGGCGCTAACGCAAAATAAAAAACGAGTAATTCACAATTATAATAAATAGATGTTAAACAATAAATTAATAAAGTATTATGACAAGAGGAGATTGGATGCCTTCATCAGGAGAGGCAGTATTAAGAATGGCACGCAACTGGGTGATATACATCCCTAAGATAAACGACAAATTGATGGTGCCCGTTGATGCGATGACTACGCTTTCGCAAAAAACAGAATCGTATGAAGCGCTTTACAGAACGCCGCAAGCGGCAAGAACACCGGTGATGAACGCGCAGCTAAGAAGCACGCGAAAAGATCTTGAAACGGTGATGCGCTACATAAAGCGGCGACATTTCTTTTCACCGCCGTTAACAGGCAGTGATATCGTTTCGCTGGGAATGAAAATCAAGGACAAGGTGAAAACACCGGTGGGCGACCCCATAGGATTAGTTACGGCAACCGTGAAATACCCAAACGAGGGCGCATTAGAGTTGCGCATACATCACATGTCTGGCACACCGTTTGATAAACGGGCAAACTACGGCGTAAAAATCCGCTACGGACTGTTTCATATCGACCATCCGGAACCGGACAACATCGAGATGCTAATGAACAACAAGTTCACAAAGCGGAAAAAGGAACTGTATACGTTTGAGAAACACGACAGAAAGAAGATAGCATACTTCACCATGCGTTACGAAAATTCTAAAGGAAAGGCTGGACAATGGTGTCCGATAATATCAGCTATAATTCCGTAGGGATGCCATTGAAGGAACAGATAGAAAAAATCCGTACGGAAATGCACACTGCCGGAGCAGATGCATTTTTGGTAACTTCCAATGCAAACATGTTTTATGCCGTCGGGCAAGTGGTGATGGGATATTTGTATATCCCCCTTGAAGGCGCGCCAATTCTGTTTGTACGGCGTCCACTGGGTTTGGAAATAGCAACGCCCCTGCATTATGTCCGCAAACCGGAACAAATCACTGAAATAATGGCGGAACACGGCATCCCTTTGCCACAGCAAATAATGCTTGAGGGCGATTTATTGACGCACAGCGAGTGGATGCGCCTTGAAGCGATTTTCCCAAAGGCAAAAACAATGAACGGCACGCCGGCGCTGCAACGCGCACGCTGCATAAAGACCGAAGCCGAAATAGAATTGCTCCGCATTTCGGGAAAACGTCATGCAGCGGCGTATCGCAGAATCCCCGAATTATATAAATCGGGAATGACGGATTTGCAGTTGTCCATCGAAATAGAAAGAGAGATGCGCCTTGCCGGATGTCTGGGCTTTTTCAGGATATTCGGACAAAGTATGGAGATTTTCATGGGAAGCGTTTTGGCGGGCAGCAATGCCTGCGAAGCATCGCCATACGATTTTGCGTTGGGCGGGCAGGGTATGCATCCGTCAATTCCGGTGGGCGCCAACAATAGCGTGCTGCGCGCCGGAATGAGCGTTCAGGTAGATATGGGCGGCAATTTCACCGGCTACATGACAGATATGACCCGCACATATTCCGTAGGTAAACTTTCGGAAAAAGCATATCGCGCCCATCAAACGGCGCTTGAGATACAGGAACGGATAGTAGAAATGCTGCGTCCGGGCGTTGTGTGCGAGGATATTTACAACCGCTCGCTGGAAATGGCAAAACGCAGCGGATTAGATTGCTGTTTTATGGGAATGCGGCAGCAGGCGCGCTTTGTAGGGCACGGCGTTGGCATTGAAATCAACGAAGCGCCGGTAATAGGCGCACGCTCGCGCACAGAACTGGCGCCCGGAATGGCATTAGCGGTTGAACCTAAATTTGTAATAGAAGGCGTTGGCGCAACAGGAATAGAGAATACTTTTGTAATTACGGCAAACGGCAACGAAAAATTAACTGCGCTTGATGAAGAGATAATTGATATTTCGCTATAAAAAAAATACACGCCATCGTTTTTTGATGGCGTGTATTAGTTTTTTTAATTTTCATTATTTTATTCACCAGAAATGGAAATCAAATTCAATCCTTCTTGCAGTTTCTCTTCCGAAAGCGAAATGTATCCAACGGGAATGTTGTACTGCTGCCCATCTGTGAGAATAAATTGCAGGAACGCTATGAGCGTCGGGTCTTTCGGCAGTCCGTTCGTAACTAGATAAAGGTCTCGCGCAGGGGGCGACGGATATTTGTCAGCTGCTATCGCTTCTATGATATGGTCTTTGGTTTGATAGAACCGCTCATCGTCGTCAATTTGTCCGTTTCCGTTCACATCAATTGGCAATACTAATATGCCTTCGTTTGGCAGCCGCGTATTTTCGCAATAGGTGTACGAAAGGTTGTTATATCCTATGCCAAGTTTATCGCGCTGCACAGCCATTGCAAGTCCCGGGTCTCCAAACACGGCAGTTCCTGCAAGGTCTTCCTGATTTTTTCCCATCCATTGCGCCCATGTTTCACCAGCGCCGCAAGCATCTGAGCGAGTGTACAGATGAACAGGATTTCTGTCGGAAGTTCCCGCAACTTGCCCCCAAGTTTTGTATTCTTCCGAAATCCACAATTTGTATGCGGCTTCGCGCGTTATGCCTTTTTTGAGAATGTCTGCAAGCGCGGGGTTTTGCGCGTTTATAGTTGGCACAACAGCGTCTTTAGCAACTGCAAAAGCAATAGCACCCCTTTCAACTTCCACAGGATAGACGTCGCGCGATACCATGCCGATATCTACCACATTCGCTAGAACATCGGTCATCCCTTTTCCCGCACCACCGGCGGAAATATCGATACGAACGCCCGGATGAAGTATCTTAAATTCTTCTGCCCATTTAACCGCTAACGGATAGAGCGCAAACGCTCCGGAGAGCGAAATATCGCCGCTTAACTCACCTTCGGCAACCTTGCGACGACCTTGACACGATAACGTGAAAAGAATGGTTGCCAAAACAATTATTGAAATCAAAAAAAACTTTTTCATATACATATTTATTAAGAAATTATTAAAACTATTATTAAAAACGAATCCAGAGTTGTGTAACAAAATAATTATTGTCAATATAATTGCTATCATTTTTAGTTCTGCGCATATAATTGAATTGCAGGCGAACATTGTTCACGGGAAAATAATTTAATCCTGCGGTATATTCCAATTGCTGCGTGTTGTCGTTGTCCAAGTTGTGTTTAAAATAATCGTACCTTGCTGCCACCTGAACTTTTGGCTGCAAATAATATGCAAATACAGCATAAGCGCCTTCGCTGTCGAAATATTTTGCGCTGTTGGAATCCCATGTTTTACCGCGAATGTATTCGCTGCGCACAAGCAGGCGGTTGTCGTCGTATTTTGCTCCAAATCCGTTGCGCACTCTTTGAGCCAAGTCATTATTGTCGCCAGTCCTGCCATTATAATGCGAAACTGCCAGCGTAAGACTCTTGAGCGGATTGAAGGAGAATACACCAGAGAAGTCTTTGGCTTTATTCGTATCTGCCGAGATATTTATACCGGAACCGTTGAATACACCAAAGAAATAATTTATCAAACTGAACCCGTCCCGTTTGAAAAAGCCACCGTTGATGCTTACGCCAACATCGCGCCCATTTGCATTGATACCCGAAACATCTTGATAATTGACCAGATGCGTTATCACAAGAGAGTTTTCAATCATTTCCAGAACATTGGGATTGTACGGATTTTCGAGAGAAAACGGAATTTTGTACTGTCCTGCCATAAGAACCAAATTCGGATTGATTTTCCAATTGATATTAGCGTCCAGTAATTTGGGACTGTTTGCAAATTCAAGATGAATACGGTATTCCAGCGGCTTTGTTACATTGCCGCGAATATCAAGTCTTGCTCTTCGCACGTCGAAACCGTTAGCGCCATCGGTATCATCATAGCGATACCGTAAATTAATATTGGGCGCAATCTTTGGCAGTTTCGACACTATATTTTCCACGCCGTTTAATCGTTCTTCCATGCTTTCCTGCGCCTTCAAAGGCATGCATGATACGGCGACAAACATTAAAAAAGTTATCTTTTTGTTCATAACAAACTATTAAAAATTTCTGCAAAGTAACATATAAATCTTTATTAAAATGATGTACTTTTTCAGGAAGTTTTCATTATTGAATATGGAATTTTTAATGTTCAAAGATTTATTTTCCCGACATCTCAAAAAAATATTTTGCCGCTCAAACGCTTTTTTATGGAGCGCTATTTTTTCGTGCCGAAATCATTCTCCATTTTTCGTTAATATCCCTTCGCGGGGAAATATCGGAAAAGCAGTGTTGCTTTAATATATTCGCCACTTCTTCGGGATATGCTTCATTAATTTCAAAAAATATTCTGCCGCCTTCTTTCAGGCTTTTTTTACCAAATGCCGCAATACGTTTGTAAAAAATAAACGGGTCGTTATCGGGTGCGAACAAGGCGCATCGTGGTTCGTATTCAAGCACATTAGGCTGCATAAACTGTGTATCCGACAAGGTTACATAAGGGGGATTGCTAACAATCACATCTAACGAATCGCACTCAAATCCCATCATGCCATCAGTTAGCACATCTTTAAGAAGATGATTAACTTTAGTTTTGTTTCTTGCGGCATTTCGTCCGGCAACCGATAACGTCGGTTCTGAAATATCTATTGCCCACACGTTGGCGTATGGAAAATTATACTTTAATGTTACTGAGATACACCCGCTACCGCTGCCAATATCGACAATAGATAATGCTGCGTTCCTGTCATAGTTGCGCACTATCCAATCTACTAATTCTTCCGTTTCGGGACGGGGTATAAGCACATCGGGATTAACTTCAAACGGCAATCCGTAAAATTCTGTTTCGCCAAGAATATACTGTATTGGACGGTATTTTTTCAACTCGTCTATTGCTGCAAGTATTTGCTGCTCGACGTTTGCCGATATTTCGTTATCATACAGCATTGGCAGGGATGCCGATGTTACATAGTGTTTGAAAAGAATACGTAAGAAACTTTCAATTTCCCTTTCCGGATACATCCCTGCCAATTGCCGACGCGCTATATCTATTATATGTGTCTTTATTTTCCTTTAATAATTAAAAATATCATTCATA
>Ga0099364_10012672_pt1 | contig 11347 bp, 9 predicted proteins | sample TergutTh196P3_FD_73070 | JGI IMG/M metagenome (GOLD analysis project Ga0099364, IMG submission 73070) | Microcerotermes parvus P3 segment gut microbial communities from Pointe-Noire, Republic of the Congo - Th196 P3 | ecosystem: Host-associated > Arthropoda: Insects > Digestive system > Gut ...
ATTCGTTTTTTACCCAAACAGATTCAAAGTATTCTTTTTTTGTGCCTATTACCAACATAACTTTTGCACTGTTTAACGCGCTGAAAATGTATGGTTCGTACTGTTGCCCTAGTTTATCCTCAAGAGTAATTTTTGCAAAAAACACTCTGTAGTCATCATTCGTTAGTTGATAGTAAATATCCTGTGCTATCGTGCTGTCTTTAGTTCGGTTTCCGGCATCGGTGGTTTCTTTGTAACAAATGAAAATATCGTAAGGTTCTTCTTTATTCGAAATTGCGAGAATACTTTTTTGTATCTCGCTGATTTTTTTGGCTTCTTCTTCATAGAGTGAACGTGCATAAGCATCAGGAGCGTTTTCCAATGCTGCCGCATAATCAATATCCGCTAAGATAGATTCGCTTTGAACACGATGACAAGTTGGCATCATTTGGCGTGTTGCCGGGTCTTCCACATATTCGATACCATAACGCGACAAAACAACACCCCAATGAGCCTCTGCATCGGCGTTGTCTTCGTTCAATATATTTTCATAAGCCTGCGTTGCTTTTTCGAAGTCATTTTGTCGCCTAAAGTGATTCGCCCGATTGAACAGATTCGCTTTTCGTTCATCGGATACTTTTGGAAGAGTCATGATAGAATCGCAATGCTCGCAAGTCCCATATGTTTTTTCGACATCCATCTGCATATTGCCGCCGCACATCTTGCACTTAATGATTGTCATGGCGTTTTCGCTTCCTCTCGCTTTTCTCGAAAAATCTATTTTAGTCCTCGGTATCAGTTTTGGATTGCAGCTTTTTTGATTCCACACTCAGCATTTCATCAAGCGCGTTGTTTAGTATTCCCATAACAATCATTAGCTCTTTAATCTCCTCGTCTTTTGACAAGAATAACGCAATAGCTGTGAATGTACTCCATTGCATACTTCTCTTTCCGTTTTCAATCGCACTTATCGTCTGCCTTGAAAATCCTAAACGGTCAGCCAAATCATCTTGCGACAATCCTGCTTTAGCTCTCAGCACAGGTAAGTTGGTTGCCATATTTACGCACAGTTTATTTTTCTCTTCCAAATCAATAAACTCAGCCATTTTGACCCTCGCTTTCATATTTACGAAAAGCCTTCACAGATTACCGCTGCATTATCAACAACAGCTTTCATTAGATTGCCCGCATAACCTAAAGATAAAATAATCACTCCGATATTATTCATATTGTTGCTTATTGTGCCAATATGCACTGTTTAATTGATACAGTCTCATTTGCAGATGTTCATACCTCTCGTCTCGATTGTAGCTTCACAGCTATTCTCATAATAGCCTGTAAGATGTTGTTTGTCAAGCCTCTATGTTGCTGTAGAAGACAAACTGTAAGATGTATAATCCATAGGGAAGGCGGTGGGCAATATGAATGACATTGACTTTACGAAAATTGGGGACAGGATTAGGAAGCAACGGGAGTTCTTGGGGTACACAAGAGAGCAATTGGCTGAACAAATATCTGTATCCATTAATTTTTGCAGAGACATTGAAATCGGCGCAAAAGGTATGTCTGTCCAAACGCTTGTAAAAATCTCAAATGCCTTGAAACTATCCATTGACTATATAATTAATGGAAATAAAGTCGGAAATAACAACGAGCCGCTTATTCTTATGCTTTCATCATGCAAACCAGAAAAACGCAAATATGCGGAGGATATATTAAAGTCGTTTCTACTCGCAATCGAATAGTAATCACTTTTAACGCGATAACGCCTGTCGGCAAATTTGCTGACAGACGTTTGATTTTAGTTATACCTATGAAGTTCTTTAAATTTCTAAGATATTGGTGTTTGTAATAAATTTGCAACTTAGTATGAACAACATTGAAAACTATGTTGACAAAACGTGTCGTTTGACAGCTATCTTTTCCAGACCGTTGAAAAGAAACAGGAGTTTATATCACAGATAATGACATCGAAATCTCCTGTACGTTCCTGTGACGATGTGGACGAAGATGCTCTTTCTTATGCTGAGATAAAAGCATTGTGTGCAGGGAATCCCCAGATAAAGGAAAAAATGCAGCTTGACATCGAAGTGTCAAAGCTGAAAATGCTCAAAGCTGACCATATGAGCGGACAGTACCGGATGCAAGACGAGCTGTTGACCATGTATCCCAAACGCATCAAAGAATCCCAAGACTTTATCGCGGCATTTCATGCTGACATCAAGCACCTTGAAACTAGCACCAGTATTACTGAAAACGGTATATCACCCATGATTATCGGTAACCAGACATACACAGACAGAATCGCAGCAGGTGAAGCGTTAATCGAAGCCTGTAAAGGTATAGAAACCACCGAGCAGGTCAAAATCGGAGAATACAGGGGCTTTGATATGCTGTTGTCGTTCGACAATTTCAACAGAGAATTTAAAGTTGACCTGAAAGGCAGCATGAGCCATGTGGCGGTTCTTGGCGATGATGTAAGCGGGAACATCACACGAATCAATAATGCCTTTGAGCGGATACCCCAGCGTCTGGCATCTATAGAAACGCAGCTAGAGAATTTAAGCAATCAGCAAGCCAACGCAAAGGCAGAGCTAGAAAGACCTTTTGAGCGTGAACAAGAGTTAGCAGATAAATCAAAGAGGCTTGCGGAACTGGATTCCATGCTAAACTTGGATGGTGTACCCGAAATCGTGGTAATGGGTGATGCCGAGATTGATGCAGTCGATGAAATTATTGAAGATGATGGAATCGCTGCAAAAGCTGTACCAACGAGCGGCAAAAAGAAGCCATCTTTGTTGGAAACCTTAGAACGAAACGCAGAAAAAAGCAAGGAAATGTTCAACAACGCCCTCGATAGAAACAAACCGATAGAAGCAATGATATGACAATATGGGGGATTGCCGATTACGGTATTCCCCCACCTGCTTTCACGATTGGGGTGATGTATTCTGTGACACTAAAACGGAAAATTCTGCTCAATTTCAGGGTGACAGAAAACGAACGAGATTTGATAACAGAGAAGATGGCGACAGCAGGAATAAGCAACAAGGAAGCCTACTTGAGGAAAATGGCACTCGACGGCTATATCATTCGGCTAGACTTGGTGGAAGTAAAAGAAATGCTGCGCCTGCTGTCCAACGCAACGAATAATATCAACCAACTTGCAAAACGAGCAAATGAAGGTCGAAGCATCTTTGAGAAAGACATACAAGGCATGCAAGCGGACTATCTAACTTTGTGGGAACAGGTTGAAACTATTCTGCGCTCGTTGGCGAATATCCAGAAATAGAGCTAGGCGGTCGAAATGACCGCCGTACATATAAATGGGAATTATTTTTATTAATTTACTGCAATTTTATCAAATATGCGCTATAATCAAAACATCAAGATTGATTGGAGAGTCCGAAATGAGTATTCTGGTGAAAGTTCTGCTGTTTCCGATAAAAATAATCCTGACAATATTGGTTCACATATCATGCTTTTTAGTCGAAAGCATAGGTGGACTACTCAGTATTATATCTAGTTTGCTGTTCTTAATAGCAGCAGTGATGTTCGGAGCAGTCATATTCGGAAACGATAATAGATACTTACTACAACCTGCGATAGTGGTTACTGTTATATCTTTTCTAATCAGTCCATACGGACTCCCAAAATGTGCAGCATGGCTCGTTGTCAAAGTTGATGACTTAAACAACTACCTTAAAGCAATTTAACTTACATAACTACGAAAAGCACGGTAAATCAGCCGTGCTTTTTTTGTCGAGGTGAGTTAAAATGGCAACGACAAGACAGTTTACACTCAAGGTCAACAAAGGCAAAACAATAGCGCAGACCATCACAGATAGAACAGACTATGCAACCAATCCCGAAAAGACGCTCAAAGGTGAGCTTGTAACAGGATATGAGTGTACTCCATTCACCGCTGATGCGGAATTTTTATTATCTAAACAGCAATACTTTGATAAGACAGGGCGAGACCAGGGTGCGAATAATGTGCTAGCGTATCATATCCGTCAATCATTCAAACCAGGAGAAACCACGCCCGAACAAGCAAATGAAATTGGGCGAGAACTAGCACTACGATACACAAAAGGGAAACATGCTTATATCGTTGCCACGCATATTGACAAGCACCATATTCACAACCACATTATTATCAATTCTACAAACCTAGACAGCACAGGAAAGTTTAGAGATGTAAAGCAATCGGGCAGAGTTATCAGGCGTATTTCAGATAATGTTTGTCTTGAATATGGACTGTCTGTTATAGAAAACCCTAAACCCTCACTAGGTCATTATGGAACATGGCTCGGAGATAAAAAGACACCCTCTCAGCGAGAAACACTGAGAAAGGTAATTGACGATATCATAGCGCAGAAGCCTTCTGATTGGAATGAATTTCTTGAAAAATTGGAAACAGCAGGATATGAAGTAAAACACAGAGGTAATCGAATCTCGGTAAAAGGTAATGGCAAAGGATTTATCACACTAAACTCGCTGAAAGATGATTATACAGAAACTGCACTTAGAGATATAATCTCTGGTAAACGCAACATTCCATATACAGCAACCTATCAAAATCGGCAAAAGCAATCGAACAATCTCCTTGACCAAATACAGCGTTGTATTGTGCCAAAAGGTTCGCCAGGATATGATAGGTGGGCGGCAGTTTTCAATTTAAAACAGCTAGCCAAAACCTTTAACTTTTTGCAAGATAATGATTTGTTTGAATATGAAACACTTACTAAAAAGGCACAGCAAGCTAAAGATGATTTCAATATCATAAGCTCTCGGATTAAAACGATAGACGAACGGTTGCCAGTGATTAGTGTATTGCAAAAACACATCGGAACATACAGCAAGACAAAAGACATATACGCAGACTATCGCAAGTCGGGTTGGTCTAGAAAGTATTACACTGAACACAAAGAGAGTATTGAGGCTCATAAAGATTCAAAAAAAGCATTTGACAATCTAGGACTGGAAAAGCTACCGACAATTAAAACGTTCCAGACAGAATACGCCACGCTACTTGCTGAAAAAAAGTCGATGTACTCAAAATACAAAGAAGCACGACAGCATATGCAGGAGATTCTCGCAGTCAAACAAAATACAGAGCAGCTGCTGGGGTATAAAGAAAACACAAAAGTAATAGAAAACGAAAGAGTGTAATCGCCGATTGTTAAAATCGAGCGGTTACACTTTTTCTTTTTCTCAAAGTCCATAGGACGTACAGCAGACGCAAAGCGGCTTAAAACTCTGACGGTGAATCGTCAGAGTTAAGGGGTTCGGGGCATCCCCCGACAAGCATAATTTTCGGAAATTACCGATTAGGGCTATTTGCGAAAATGAGCATAATGCAAGCATTATGCCCAGCTTGCCAAATATTGGAAAATGCTTTGTGACATATCATATATACTTGTTGATTAGTAAACTATTTCCTCATAATCATATCTTGCTTTATTGCTTTCAACTACCTCACGGAAAAGGTTGTCATACGAATCATAACTACTCCTAATAGAAGCATCGGTGACACGCACATCAATGTTTCCACGATCTCGTTTAATGAAATCCTTATAGAAGACAGAAATGTAGACAATATCATATTCATTGTTTTCGTCAGTGTTGTCCGAGGTGAACTTGACTTCATATATGATGAATATCGAATTGTTAACGTCGTTATATGTTTTTGTCATTCCATCTTTTAGGACGAAGAAATAAGAACATTTTAAGTTCACTTCAATTAGCTGAAAGCTATTTTTTATGATATCAACCCACAAGGTATTTGCAGTTGAAGGGTATAATAATCTTTGGAGAGATAAATCTCGTTTGGCTAGTGCTGTTGATATAACGTCCCTTGCTTGTTTGTCTAACTTCTCAAATGTTTCTTCGTCAATTAAACTGTATGACTTTATATATTCATCGATTCCATCCACAATAAACGATTTCTGAGCATTTTGAAAAGTATATCCTCGGCTTTCTGCGGCTTCGTGGGTAGTATGCGCGATTACGACAATGGTATCACCGTTACGCAGATCGAATGGATTTTCAACACTATATTGGATTGTCTTAAGATATGCGTTGGTTGAGGCGTTTCGTAGAATAGCATATGCTTCTGGAGCGATACCGTCATATTCAATGAAAATATCAACAAACAAATCAATTTCTTCGAGCAATTCCAGACCGCTTACAGAAACAGACAATGGTTCGGCATGAAAACTTAGATTATACTTCTTTGCAATGTCATCGTTCCAATTAATTTGAAGATTAACTATGTCGCCATTGGAAAGACCTTCGGTTTTATCAAGAGAGTAATGTATTGAATCTTCAATTTCGGTTATTTTACTTAACGATGCTAGGGTATTGATTTCATTGTCTGCAAGAACAGCTTCTTCTAATGCTCCCCAGTCAATATTAAGCGAAGCCATTGCTTTGCCATCATAACCAGAAAAACTTATTGATGCGAAGGATGTAAGATTAACACGTTCGGTACTCTGGCATCCTCCTAGAAATAGTACTAGTATAGTTACAATGAGTCCTACGCTAAAAAAACCTCTTTTTCTAAACATGATATTTCTCCTTTAATAATTTCATCCCATTATGCATTCTAAAACTAATGAAGCAATTGAACAAGTCGTAATAGGAAAGTGTATACATATTGCTAGAGTGTGCGTTTCACCTCTTTATGTTGATATTGAATATAGCACGATATTCCGAAGATGACAAGTAATGTGTAATATAGCAAAGTATAAGTGTGGAAATCTAGTTACAAGTCACGGGGTAAAAATCCAGTGTAATTCTTAGGGAGCCTGCGACCGAAGAATCTCTATAATTGGCAGTTTGGTGTTATGAGAACTTTCGCTGACGCTCAAGATGACACTGATAGTGCGTACAATATATGCAATGAATAGCAAGATATAAGATTTTAGCACCTCCATGACTAGTAACAGTATAGGTTACAGGTCACGGGGGTATAGCGTAGGAAAACAAAGCAAATCTCCGGCATCTCGCCCCGCCAACACTTATGCAAGCAGGCGAGAAGCAGCCCCCCACCCACCCGCGAGATGCCTACTCAAATCAAGACACTGGGACAGGGCAACCTGCTAGGCTTGCATTGCCATAGAAAAACAAAGCGCGCCGTTGCAACAGGCGCGCTTGCTGAGCTATATACATCTATTCTTAATTAATCTGCGATTCGTCTTCACTTGCTTTTCCTATTGAATATCTCGGCGACTCCCTCGTAAAGGCTTTTCTCCTGCTCGCGGAGGGAGGCTATCACACTGAGAGAATCGCACAGGTACCCCAAGCCCTCGAAGCTCCTGAACGTCATCGACTGATGCTCCTTGCGCTTGTATATCCGCAGGAGACGTTCCGAGAGTGAGTTTGTATAGGGCACTTTGCCGTCGTACAGGAACAGCAGATGATGTGCTTTGAACGCCTCCATCCGCCTGTAGAGATTGAAGCCTTTCCTGTAATAGTCGCTTGGCGGCTCATACTCGTATTCTCGCCTCGCCATTTCGAGCAGATCGTCGTATCTTCTGTCGAATTCGGCTACTTTTTCAGGGTCCGCCTGGTCCGGGTTCTGCCCGTCTTCGAGGTCCAGGTGCTTTCGGAAATGAATCATTTCCCTAATCAGGTCCCGCATGTTTTCGCTCCACTTAAGATTCGGCTCGTTTTCCATGCTGTTCTTTAGGTACCTCAATATGTGGTCGAGGCACTCCTGGTGGTTGCCCCCATAGTTATAGAAAGTCAGGTCATGGTCATGCACAAGGGACCCGAGATATGTTTCAATCGGCGATCCCTCGATGGCAGCGTGCCCTTTGCTCATCCTCGCCAGATAAAGCACGTTTGTGCCGTCCGAGCAAACGAGCACGTTTCTCTTCTTGCCATTGACCCGTGCGCTTGTCAGGTCGACGTTCATGACATCGCTCTGGAGCAAGTTGTCGAAGATCATTTTCCTGTCGCTCTGTGTCAAAATCGTAAACTGCTTCGACAGGTTGCATATCATGCCGTGGGAAATCCTAAGCCCCCCATTTGTTATGTCGTACATGAAGTCCCTGGTTTTGTCGATTGAAACGTTGTAGTAATTGTTCAGGAGCAGCGCCATGGCTTTAACGCTGCCGTCGTAATTGACTTCGTTGTCCAAACCTTCGGGGAAATCGGCATGTGCAGTCTGCCCTGTGATGATATGGCGAAACTCCGGCGTGGAGTATTCGTCAACGACCACTTCGACGCGAAGCCCGACGCTCTGCCTTATGACAAGGTTTCCCGTCAGCACATACATAGGGTTGCCCAACAATTCTTCGGGGACCGGGATTGGGATAATGTTCGTTGGTTCGTAGTTAGGTCTGCCGTGCCACTCGTGGCCGGGCTGTCCGCCTGGCGCCTTGCCGCTTTTCTCCCGGTTGTTGGTTATCTTCCCGCGGTTGGGGTTCGCGGAAGAAGGGGTTGATGAGTTCTCGTGGTTCTGGTTTATTCTGGATTTTAGTTTCAAATTCCGCCCTTTTTCCTCTTCCAGCTCGGTCAAGGCACGGTACAGCTCCTGCTTCGCATCGCGGAGCTTATCCAAAGCCTCGTCGCGCTGCCTTTCAGCGTTCAGTGCGCGCTCTTCCATCTTTGTTAGCTCCCGATCTTTTTCAGCCAGTGCCTTTGCGTGATCCGACTCCACGTCGTCCAGCATTTCAGACCAATTTTGGCGCACTGTGACGATTTGCGAGTTCAGTGCCGCCACTTCCGCTTTCAAGCCTCCGATGGTTCTGGACTGTGCGGCGAACTGCGCATTGAACGAAGCTTTCATTTGAGTATATTTTTCGCCGGACTCGAACGCTTCCACCTGCGCTTTCAGGTTCTTGTTCCTGTACTGCAGGTTCGTTGTGTATTCATAGCGCAGATTGGACATGGGCGTTGCGCTTGAGCGCAGCTCGCTGTTCGACTTTTTCAGCGAGGCGATCAGAGCCTCTTGCGATGCTTTTTCCCTCAGCTGCTCTTCATAGAGCCGCTGATAATCTTCGGTAGCAGTATTGGCTTTGAGCAAGAGTTCTCACCTCGGTTCTTCAACGTCTTTCATGTTGCGCTATGCGTCCGGCGCATTCTCGGCGGCGGTCAGCTTCTCTCTGAACCGCTTGTGCAGCGGGTAGATGTATATGTCCTTGATCGGGAGCTCGCCGACGCTCGTCCTGCTGTTTCTCCCCCTGCCGGTCGTCTGTCCGACGCGCATCCAATTTGCGGCTTTGTAGCACGTGCCTTTGAACCTGTCCCGCTCTACAAATGTCTCCAGCAGATATACGGGGTGCCCGTACTTCGCAGTCCAGTCTGATGACACCCTGCGGCAGACAAGCGCGAGTATGTGGCTTGCAAGATGCGGTACCCTTACCCAGGGTAATATCAGATAGCGCGAATTATTCGACATAAACCTCAGCGCAGACGAGGGGCGGCTGCTCTTTGTCCAGCCGACATAATCGTCGCGCGGTTGGCACGACCATGCGGCAGACCCGAACATAATGCAAGCCAGACGCCGCCCGTTTCGGTCATACACGAAATACTTTATGTTTTCGCCAATGCTGCGGTCGTAACCCAGGTAATGGTACTGCTCGATGTACGACTTGAACTCTGCAAGGTCATATTTCGCATTTACCGTTTCAATAATGAGCGGCGTAAGCTCCGACAGCATTCCGCTGACCGGCGTCATGTCGTGCAGCATGAAATCGACTTTGTCCGCTCCGCCTTTTGTGCGTCCATGCGTTAGTCTCTCCGGGAGCCTTATCTTGCCGGCGGCATCAAGCGCCCGCAGGACATCGCGGCAGGAGATGTCTTTTATCTGACCGTTCTCGCCTATCCAGCTCCACAGCCTGCACAGCTCCTGGGACAGCTTCGTGCGGTTCCAATCGGGGTTCTCTGCGATCAGCCTGTTTATTTGCTCTATTCTTTCCCGTGTCATTTCTGGTCTTGTACTGTTCATGTATGCGATTATATCAGATAAGTTTTTCAGAGTCCAGTATTTTTTCAGTTGCTGCGTCTTTTTTTTGAAAGAGAGAGAACCGCATCTGCGGTTCTCTCGTTCTGGTGTTTCTGTTTTGCTTTCTCAGCGTCTCACGGGTGGGTGGGGCTGGAGCAGTTTCTGTTTTGCTTTTTCTTGTCGGGGTGAGACGCGTGCGGCTGCGGATTGCGGTCTTAGCTAGCTTCTACCTACGCTATACCCCCGTGACCAGTAACCAGTATAGCAAAAGCAGCCACGCAATCACCACGAATGATATTGCGTTTTGCTTGAGCTTGTGTTATTATTTTTGTACAAGGAAGTGGATGGGGCTGTGCCTGATCTAGAATACAAATTTATAAATAATACTGTTATGGTTACCGAGAAATTTAGGCAACTAGAGCGTATGCGTGCAGATGCGTTGAACATAGAAGCTACTGCAATACGCTTCAACATATGCAATTAATGGAGCTGGTTTGTAATGGATGTAAAAGACATAAATTTCACATTTATCGACTTGTTCGCTGGAATCGGTGGCTTTCACCAAGCTGCTATTCAACATGGTGGTCAATGTGTCTTCGCTTGTGAGATTGATATATATGCAAAACACGCTTATACTCATAATTATGGTATTATCCCCCATGGAGACATAAGATTATTGGACGCTTCCATTGTGCCTGACCATGATATTCTTTTCGCTGGATTCCCATGCCAACCCTTCAGCATTATCGGTGATATGTGCGGATTCGAAGATACCAGGGGAACTCTTTTTTTTGACATTGCTAGAATACTTGAAGAAAAAAAACCACCTATATTTATCTTAGAAAACGTAAAGCAGTTTTCGTCCCATGACAAAGGACGCACGCTTGAGACAGTTTTACTAACTCTTGAAGATTTAGGATATAAGCCGCATTGTAAAGTACTCAATGCCCTCGATTTTAATTTACCTCAAAAACGAGAACGCACAATTATCGTAGGCTTTCTTGATAATGATATATTATTCGAATTCCCCAAGGGGAAAGGCAAGGGCGATTTGAATGATATATTGGAAAACGATGCTGATATTGACAAAAAGTATTTTGCAAGCGATTATATTCAGACTCGTCGTGCAGCTAGGCATGTTAGCCAATATAATCCTGGTATATGGCACGAAAATAAGTCTGGAAATGTTAGCTCCTATCCATATTCCTGCGCTCTGAGAGCAGGTGCTTCCCACAACTATTTGCTAGTAAACGGAGTAAGGAGATTGACACCGCGCGAAATGCTTCGTTTGCAAGGGTTTCCAGACACATTTGAGATTGTTTGCACCGATAGCCAAACACGAAAACAAGCTGGTAATGCAGTGCCAGTTAATATGATAAGTGCTGTAATAGAGGAGGTATTGTTTGCATA
>Ga0099364_10012673_pt1 | contig 11347 bp, 8 predicted proteins | sample TergutTh196P3_FD_73070 | JGI IMG/M metagenome (GOLD analysis project Ga0099364, IMG submission 73070) | Microcerotermes parvus P3 segment gut microbial communities from Pointe-Noire, Republic of the Congo - Th196 P3 | ecosystem: Host-associated > Arthropoda: Insects > Digestive system > Gut ...
ATCTGCTCTTGATTGTTGTATATATCTCTAAATATTCCTTCTATGTCTCTAATCGCAAGAGTCTCGGTATTTGTAAGGAATAAAACATTTTTCCCCATACTTAAAAGCTTTTCGGTTGCAAGCTGAAACGCATCCGTTTTTCCGGCTCCCGTGCCAAGCTCTATAATGCCGCCTTCTACCATTTCCGCAGCGGCAATAATCTGATTTATTGTCTGCAGACTGTTTAATGCCGCAGGTCCGTGCGTCTCCATATACGTATTCATCTGTTTTGTTACGAAAAATGTAACAAAATCTTTTCCTAAAATTGCAACGGCTCTTTCAAGCTGCGCCTTCTGCAAGTAGTCTAAATTGACTTCTTTTGCCAGACCTCGTTTATCAGGAGACAAAATTTTTACGCTTGAATCAAAAAAATCAAAGACAGCTTTGACTTCAGAAGTAAATCCTTGCGTCAACTCCAGCGGTTTAGCAAGCAATTGTTCCGCGAAAGCTTTATCTTCTGGCGTAATCTCAGTGCGGATAACCGCGCGGAATATTCTTATTTTTGAAAAAATTCTATTGGCGAATGCGTAAACAAAATCCTGAAAATCGCCTAAAGAAACTAAAAGCTCTTCCAGCCAAGGTCTTGCGTGGATAAACGACGCAAATTTGTGCCCTTGTAAAGCTTTATCGGCGTATTCGGCATGTCTTAGTTCATGTCTTATAAAAGTTTCAAGAAGGATTGTGTTCTTTATTCTGTCGCCGTCAAAAAACAGTATAGACAACATGTTATAGTTAAGATGCACTGCTTCGTCTATAAAAGTCATCGCTATATCGTTGTCTAATTCTTTTGAAGAAAGAAATTTATCAAAACTCAAATCATCAAGCATGCGGGCAAGTGTGTTAATCTCATTAGCAAGAGCAACTTTTTCGGCAATTTTGTCTTGTTTGGACAATTTTGAAGAATCTATTCGTATAATCTTTTTGTTTATTTCTTCTATCTTAATATGTATTTCGTCAAAATTCGTGATTTTTGCCTTATCTTCGTCACTTAGGGAAACGCCGGGTTTAAGCATTTTTGATATCAGCTTTATTTTTAAATCTGTCGGCAAATACTCGATAATTCTTTTAAATATTTCGTATTTCGGGTTTTGTACGCCGGATTGCGACAGCTGATGTATAGCAAGTTCATTACTTGCGTTTTTCATTTTCGCCTGAACGTCTACATAAAATATTAAAGACGACAAAGATACAATGCCGAAAATTATCGCGACACCAGAAATTAAAGGCATTGCAAAGAAGCCTGCCGACAGCGTCAAAACAACGTCAACCAAAGAAGCGGCGAAAACAATTGATGAAGTTATTATTATCGGATTTCTGCTTTTGACTGACATCTGCATGCCGCCGATTTTATGATCATGAACGTCACTCAGTACAAAAACTTTTTGCACGGCGGCTTTGGGATTGTATCCTATAGAGAAAGATTTGTTGTTTACACTGCTGCTAAAATCAAAACGAACTTCTCCTTCATTATCGACAGAAACTACGTTTGCTCTCATATTTTCAAATTTAGGATCATTGCTCAAAACTTTCTGTATTTCGTCATTAATCCTCACCCAGTCGTCTTGAGTTGTGGGCTTGTTGATGTCGATAAAGGCATTGATATACATCATCACTTGCGATGATTCTATTGTTTGAGTAGCATTCAAAACCGCCAAAGCGTTAAACAGCATTTTGCTTTGTTCTTTGGCTATCTGGTAATAAGTTTCTTCGGCTGCCTGAACGCCGCCTGCTACATTGGGGGTAATAACTATTGAAGAAACGCCTCTTTCTGCGAGAAGTTCCGATAAGCCCTGGGTATGGAATCCGCCGGTGACTACCACATATACGTTTTTAACGTCCCTAAGCGATTTTATTACCATCTCAGCGCTGTCGCTTCCGCTTATATTTGTGTCGGGAAGTTTTGAAAATGTTTTTAATCCGCTGATATTGTCAAAGAAATATTGGTTTCTGTCTAAGTTTACCTTGTAAAATTCGTCCCCGAACTTTTGATAACCATCCAAAAGATCAATCTTACCATTATCTATATATCTGACCCACAAATTGCGGAACTCACCTTTATTTGCGTCATAATATTCATAATCGTCCGCGGTAATTTTGCCTGCCGTGAAATCTCTAAGATACCTCATAAACGAAACCATGAACACAACGTTGCGCTCGCTCGGGTTAGCCGAAAATCTCTCGTTTATTTCGTCTACGAGTTTCCTTTCTTCTTTTATGAGCTCCAAAGGATTTATTTTCTGGCTTATTTCAACATAATTTAAAAATTTACTGAGGTTTGGGAAATTCACGTCAAGGTTGATATTGTTTTCTTTCGAAAACTTTATAAGATAAACGTAAAGTTTGTCTATTTCCGAGAAATTAGCGGTATTGTCCGCGATAAGCTTATATGCCTGATAAGGAAGGATATCTTTAAGTCTTGAAATAAAAATATTCAATTCAGCGGAAATTCTCTTATAATCCAGATCTCTTTCCTGAAAGAGCAGCGACTTATACATGTCAATATTTTCATACTTATATATGTCTATGCCGAGCCTGTCGGTATGTTTATACAAAAGCGCAAAATATTTTTTAGCTTCAACTTTTCCGTCAGAGTATTCTTTTGAAAGCTCTTCAATCTTTTTCTGCTGTCTGTTATAATATTTTCCTTTTAAGCGGTTTATGTCTTGCGACATACTATCTAAAATAAGTGTTATTTCATCCTGAGATTCAAGAATCTTGCCGAATCTTTGCAAATTCTCAAGATATTCCTTTTCGTTTTCCAAACCTTTGATGACTTTAGGGCGTCCGCTTATTGCCGAGTAGTATTCCGCGCCTGTCAGTCTTCCGCTTTTAAGCATCGATTCCAAAACTTTTTCCCTCATGTCTCTGTCGCTGATTGACGAAAGCCATGAAGTATCGAGCTGTCCGTAAGCGCCTTCAAGATAAACGGTTTTTACGCCGTATTTCTTATCGAACGTATCTATGATTTTGCTTATATTTCTCTGGACTTCCGGATGCGAATGCAAATCCTGAATATTAATAACCGCCGCGTCGCTTCCTGCAAAGTTCGCGGAAGTTATTTTTCCGTAGGAATACGGGATATTAAAATCTTCGAACATCTGTTTAAAATGCTTGGTGGCTCTGCCATTATCGGTAATTGCGGCTACGGCCTGTCCGTAAACGGACGTTAAAAGAAAACAGTTAATGACAACCAAAGCGATTATTTTTATCGCGTTGAGATCTTTTACCCAATCAAGAGTAAGTACCGCAGGCTTCTTAAGCCTGTGTAAAACTCCCGTGATAAAATTATTAATTGTTTTCATCTTATATTCCTTTCCATTTCGTTAAAAAACAGAAATTCCCGTATCTGTTTTAAAACAAATACGGGAAACACAAACTTTATATTTAATAAATTTGTGATTTTTACGGGAATTCCTCTGGGCAGCAAAAGCATAATCATTAGTAATAACAGCATACATCGCACGGCATCAATGTCCGTTAAATATAAAATCATACAACAGTATTTTAGCGGCGTATCGTATAATACGGTAAAACTTGATTTTAAAAACATTTTACCGCTGCCCGCGGCAGGAGCAAGAGCAGCCGGGTGCAAAGCGCTTCCTGATTTTTTAGTCTGTTTTGCCGGAACCAGCAAAGCAAAAAGTTTATTGTCTTTACTGCTCTTATCTTTGCTGCTGTCGGACATTTCTTTGTCCTTTTTGAACATATCGTTTACGATATTAATAGGAAGATTAACCACGCTGTAAATTCTTCCGAGCTCATTTTCAAGCTTCAATACGGAACTGCTCGCTCTTATGGAATCGCTCATACTTGCAAAAGCGCCGAGGTTTAGCATGTTTAAAAACATGGCAAAAACCAACGCAGCCGCAATCTTCACGGCTGAAGGTTTTTTTAATGAAACATGATAATTTGCTTTTGTTCTTATCATGGTAATAGTTTAGCTCCGATACCTCTATTTTTCAATCCGTTTTACAGTCCAAACACTATAGCAAATTACATACGGCTTCTTATAGTATTTATATTATTAATAAATGAAGAAATTTGAAAGAAAACGATGTAAAATTTTTGTAAATTTAAATATTACTTTAAAACTTCTTTCACCCAGATTTTAACGTCTTCCTGCGAATCTTTTATGCTGTAAGCGGAAAAGGTTATTGCTTGCGCAACTGTTGAACTAGGCAAAAGTTTTGCCGTATCGGCAGCGCATCTTTGCATTCCGCCGCCGCCGTGCGTAAAAAAAGGAGCTACAATTTTGCCTGATAAATCATATTCGGACAAAAATGCCGTTACGGCAGGCGCTATCGTACCCCACCAGTTTGGAGAACCTATAAAAATTACGTCATATTCATTTATATTTTTCAATTTTCCTTTAATGGCAGGTTTATATCCGTCATTTATTTCTTTTTTTGCCTGCTCTGTCACAGCCTTATACTCTTTGGGATAAGGTTTTTCAGTTTGAATTTCAAAAATATCGCTGTCTGTTTCTTTTTGAATCATCTTTGCCAATTCGGCAGTATTTCCTGACCATGAATAATATACGACAAGAACTTTCTTATCCGCTTTATTATCCGTTTTAGCCTTCGCAGCCGCGGTCTGCACAAATACCGCTAATCCGGCGCATAAAACCACCACGCAAAAAAATCTTAAAAAAACTTTTTCCATGTTATTTCTCCGCTGTTAATTTAGGTTCTGTATTATTATACAATTTAAAACGGCATCATAGTCAAGTTTTTTTTCTGAAGCCCACGACAAACGCATGCAAAAAATGTCTCGACGAGACAATCCCCTCACCCCAGTCCAAGTAGTCAAGCTACTTCCGGGGCGCTCACATCTCGCGCCCGTCGCAAGACTCGTGCTCCTTATTCGTCGCACTGCGACCCCGCAAGGGGCGAGGGAGACGACAGCGACGAGAGTAATGTTTTATTATAGCTTTCATGCGTTTGTCGTGTTTGTCATTCCCGAATGCTTTTATCGGGAATCCATTTTTAATATAATTTTTTTCTTACCTGTGTCTTTCAACGACTAACTTGGATCCCCGATTACAACTTTCGGGGATGACAGCTAGGGTCACGACAAACGCATGAAAAAAAAATGTCTCGACGAGGCAACCCCTCACCCCAGTCCAAGTAGTCAAGCTACTTCCGGGGCGCTCACATCTCGCGCCCGGCGCAAGACGCGTGATCCTTATTCGTCGCACTGCGACCCCACAAGGGGCGAGGGAGACGACAGCGACGAGAGTAATGTTTTATTATAGCTTTCATGCGTTTGCCGTGTCTTTTTCCTCGCCCCTTGCGGGAGAGGAACTGTGAACGCAGTGAACAGATGGTGAGGGGTTGCCGTTTCTGAAAGCTTAATGGATGATGTCACAAAAAACAGCCGTAAGTAATAATTTGTCATCCATAATTGTCACTACTATGTCCACCTTTTTTGCTAGAATATCTAAAATAAATTTTGGAAATAACTCATGGAACAATTTCTCCGCACAGAATTACTTATAGGAAAAGATAATTTAAAAAAACTGCATAATGCGAAAGTTACCGTAATAGGCCTTGGCGCGGTCGGCAGTTTTGCCGTTGAAGCGTTGGCAAGGGCTGGCGTCGGCAATTTTCTGCTTATAGACAGCGATAAAATACAAATAACAAACATTAACCGGCAGCTTTACGCATTGCATTCAACGCTTAACAAAGCAAAAGCCGAGGCGGCAAAAGAAAGAGTGCTGGATATAAATCCAAACTGCAAAGTTAACACTATGCAGATTTTTGTAAACTCAGACAATTTAGATGAAGTTTTTAAGAGCAAGCCTGATTTGGTAATTGACGCGATAGACTCATTCAGCCCCAAAGTAAGGCTTTTGGAATATTGCGTGAAAAATACTCTTCCAGTAATATCTTCAATGGGCGCTGCTTTGAAAACCGACCCCTCGGCAGTAAAAACCGCTGATTTATTTGAAACGCATCACTGCCGCCTTGCTGAAAGACTCCGCGGCGAACTGCGCAAATGCGGAATAAGCAAAGGTATTCCGTGCGTATTCTCCGAACAGCCTGCCCAAATGAAACCGTTATACCCAGAAAATTTACCCGAAGGCACGGAAGAGTTTGAAAAAAACTCAACAAAAATATTAGGCAGTCTGCCGACAATAACCGGAATTTTCGGACTTAATATAGCAAACTTGGCAATACAAAGTATAATAAAACAAGAGAGCAAATAATGATAAACGATAAATGGTTAATGATAAATTAATGAGCGTGCTTTGCACGCATATAGTTATTGTGGCTTTGCCACTCCAAAATTAATCATTAATCATTTATCATTTACCATTACAAGGAGCAGTTATCATGAACAGAAATATTGCGGAGCTTTCAAATCTTATAAATCAGGAGTTTACAAAAAAAGGCGATGCGGAAGTGCTGGCGGGTCTTCGTAAACAAATTATTTCCGGCAGTTTGGAAGATAATCAAACAGCCTTAAAAACTCTCACGGCTCGCGGAATAAACCTAAACAGCGAAGAATTCCAAATGATAAAAGATTACACTGCCTTTGAAACGCAAAAGATGTCAAAAATGATGAAGACAACGGGAGTTACGTATATTATTATCGGCATTGTGGTCTTAGCCGCATGTTTGGTATTAAGAAACAGACTTGCAGTATTCGGCGCAGTTGCGGCTTTGTATTTTCTTTTCTTCGGCATTTCTATTTTCAAGAAATCTAAATATTAAACCCAAAATTGAGTCTCTCTGAAAACATGCATTTTTCGTGTTGTCATTGCGGCCGCCGAGCCGCAATCTCGTCGTGAACCATAGATTGCCTGTAACACGACAAACGCATGAAAAACATTTATCGACGAGAGGCGACCCCTCACCCTGCCCTCTCCCGCAAGGGGCGAGGGAACGGCCACGACGACAACAATGTTTTATTATAGCTTTCATGCGTTTGTCGTGCCATAAAATTCCAGGCAAAACGCATGAAAAAAATGTCTCGACGACCGCTTTTACCCTGTATCACCCTGAACTCGTTTCAGGGGTCGCAGTGCGACGAATAAGGAGCACGTGCCTGCGACGGGCGCGAGATGTGAGCGCCCCTCTTTATCATTTAACGACGAGATACTGAAACAAGTTCAGCATGACACCTTTTCATGCGTTTGTCGTGCGTCATTGCAGGCTTGACTTGCAATCTCGTCAAAATACCAGACCCTGAAACAAGTTCCAAACTAAGTTTGTTCAGGGTGACACAAAGGTGTTATTCTTCAAACTCGTATTCGTCTAAAATTTCGCCTACGACCTCTTCGATAATATCTTCCAGCGTTACTAATCCGGCTATATTGTCGTTAACGTCTTTAATAAAAGCGATATGCGTTTTACCGCGCTGAAACTCTTTAAGCAAATCATTGATTTTTTTATTCTCGCTCACGAAATACGGAGGCTTAACCAAAGAGCGGACAAAATGTCCTTTATTTTCCTGCCACGCCCACAAAATATCTTTTATGTGTATGTATCCGATTATATTGTCTTTTTTATTTGCGTACACCGGAATGCGGCTTCTTGAAGTTTCAACCGCCAAATCAAGAAATACTTCTTCGTCAAGCGCAATGTCAAGCGAATCTATAGCGTTAAAAGGGGTCATTATTCTTTTTACAGACAAATCGCCGAATTTTAACGTGCGTTCCAGCATGCTGCTGGTATCTTTATCTATCGCGCCCGCATGACCTCCTTCGGAAAGAAGACTTTCAACCTCTTCTTTGCTCAATTCCGATGAAGACATTTCGGATGTTTTAGGAGACAAAAATTCCGTGAGTTTTATAACAGGATATAAAAACGGCCTCATTATTTTTTCCATTTTATCCAAAATCGGAACGGAAAAAGCCGTTACCCTTTCCGAATTTGATCTTGCATAAAATTTCGGGGTAATTTCCCCTATAATAATAACTATAAAAGACGTAAGCGCCCATGCGATAAACTCAACAGTGTGTCTGTTAAACATATTAAAAACTTCGGTCATAATATAGGTTGACAGAAAGCTTATGGTTATATCGGCAATAACGCTTGCCGTAAGCAAAGCGGTAATCAGGTAATAAGGATGCTCAAGCCAGTCTGTCAATGTTCCGGAAAGTTTCGGGTTTTGCGCTATAAGTTTTTTTACTCTGTATTTAGACAGGCTGGTAACTCCGATTTCCGCGGCCGACGTCCACGCTGCAACCGTGATAAAAAACAAAAGAAAGAGAAAAGCCGTTAAAATAAACATTTAAAAATTTTATCCTGTTTAGAAAACATTTTAGTTTTGTTTTCCGGATCGTAATCCGTATATCCGCAAAGATGCAGCGTCCCGTGAATGGCCAGATAAGCAAGTTCCTGCTGCCAGATATTTCCGTATATTTTCGCCTGTTTTTTTGAGCGTCTTTCCGAAATATAAATATCCCCGATAAACATTTCGGGCACGACAAGAAAAGATATAACATCCGTAATCCTGCGCACTTTTCTGTATTTTACGTTAAGCTTTTTTATTTCGGCATCGCTTACCATTATGAAATTAATCTGATACTTTTTTATTTTCTCGGATTTCAAAGTAAGTAAAACGGCCTTTTTCAAAACAGGCTCATAAGATTTAGGAAACTTGATAAAATTTATGTTTTTCATATTTCAACTTACAATTAACAAATTACAAATAACAATTATCGAGCGGCAGAGCCGCAATATTAATATGCGCGCTTTGCGCGCTCCGACATTGTTCATTGTTAACTGTTAATTGTCAATTGTCTTTATACTCGATCCTTGCATGATATATTCCTATAAGCGACGAAATCACGCTGTCGCCTATAATCTGTAAATCTCTCAGCGTTATAGGACATTCTGAAAATTGCCCGTCCGTAAATTTATTATTTATTATCTTTTCAACCGTTTCTCTTATCCTTACGGCTGTCGGATCATCAATCGCCCTGCACGCAGCTTCGGCTGAATCGGCTATCATAAGAATTGCCGCCTCTTTTGTCTGCGGTTTTGGCCCCGGATATCTGAAATTATCAATATTTGAGTCTTTTTTTGATTCCAAAGCTTTATGGTAAAAGAAATGCATCATAGTCGTTCCGTGATGCTGTTCAATATTATCCAATATAGCTTTGTCAATATTATATTTCTTTGCCAAAGCAACGCCGTCTTTTACATGCGATACCAAAATCAGGCTTGACATTGCCGGCGTAAGCGCATCGTGGGGATTAACGCCTCCGGAGCTCTGGTTTTCTATAAAATATTCAGGACCTTTTAGCTTTCCTATATCATGAAAATATGAACCTACTCTTGCCAAAAGCGGATTCGCGCCGATAGCTTCAGCCGCCTGTTCCGCTATGGAAGCGGTCATCAAAGAATGATGATACGTGCCCGGAGCTTCAAGCATAAGTTTTTTAAGGAGCGGATTATTAAAATCAGAAAGCTCAATCAGTTTAATGCTTGTCGTTCTTGAAAAAAATGTTTCAAAAAAAGGCATCATTACCAAAGTAAGTATCAGAGCGAAAACAGCGTTTAAAATTACGTAAATAATATTTTCCCGGAAAGCATGTATTTCATAAACGTGTAAAAGAAAAAATATTGATATAACAAGAATATTAACCGCGGCCACTCTTATGAACACGGCCGCAAAATCAGCCCTTTTCCTGACCTTGCCGATACCGCTTATTCCCGCGAAAGAACCGCAAAACATTACTAAAGATACATCAAAACGCATATTGCCTATAAACGCCGCAAACAAACCGAGTATTATCGTATATATAATTCCGATTCTTTCCGACAAAAGCATAGCCGACATGACGGCAAACGCCGACGCAGGAAAAACCATCGCATTAATAAATTCGTTTGAAGTCTGCAAAAGAAAAAGCGATATTACAAAAAGCAGACATATCAAAACCACGGCGTCGTTGTCCGCCAAAATATCTTTTTCTTTATCTTTCGTCCGCGCCACGAAAAAAGCCGCGGCTCCGGCAACAAACAAAAGAACGGCAATAACCGAGCCGTATTCGAATCCGAACTGCATTGAAAACATAAGTGAAATTATTATTACCGTTACTGCCGCTGAAAGAGCTCTCGGTATTCTTATCTCCTTTACGAGAAGATTCCTGGCGTTTCTTATTACCGGACCTTTCGGCTTTTCAGAAGCAAGCCGTCTTGCCGTTTTGATAAGAAATTTTCTTATTGAAAGTCTGACTTTTTCGATTAATCCCGGATTAGTTTTATTGTTCATTTTTTCCTTCATACGCTCTTACTATCTGCTTTACAAGCTTGTGCCTGACTATATCGTTTTTATCAAAATACACAAAATCTAAATCTTCAACATCTTTTAATAACTTTTCCGCCGACAAAAGGCCGGAATTTTTCGGAGAAGCGATATCTATCTGCGTCCTGTCGCCGGAAACCACAATTTTACTGCCGATACCCATTCTTGTAAGGAACATTTTCATTTGTTCCGCAGTCGTATTCTGCGCTTCGTCTAAAATTATAAAAGCTTTTTCTATGGTTCTGCCTCTCATGTACGCAAGCGGCACTATTTCGATTGTTTCGTCGTCTTTCAATGCTTTAAATCTGTCAGCTCCGAGCATATAATAAAATGCGTCATATAAAGGCCTCAGATACGGATTTATTTTTTCGTACAAATCGCCGGGAAGAAACCCCAGTTTTTCCCCAGCTTCAACTACGGGGCGTGTTATTACTATTTTAGATATGTTCCCGCTTCTGAGCATTTTAAGCGCGCAGGCGACGGCAAGAAAAGTTTTGCCTGTTCCGGCCGGTCCTACCGCAAAAACCATATCCTTTTGAAATATCGAATCTATGTACCTTTTTTGATTTATCGAACGCGGGGTAATAATCCTTCCGCTGTATGAAGTATATAAATAATCGCCCGAATCATTTTCAGATTTCGGAACATAAGCGGAAACAATATCGTTTTTTCCTCTGAAGTTATCGCGCAAAAGCTCGATATCCCTTACAGCTTTGTCGACTTTGGTTCCGCTTCCGCGAACGGAAAGAGTAAACATCCCGTTCCCGGCGTCCTGACGCGCAAATATCTGGACTCCGTATAAGTTTTCTATGTTCCTTATATTTTCATCCTGTCTGCCGAGAAGAGCCAAAGCTTCTTCAGAGTTTTTCAAATATATTTTTTTTGTCGCCACTTTTACCTCAATTAATAATTAACAAATAACAATTAACAACTATTGTGTTTTCGCAAAGCGAAAACCTACTAGGGAGTGTTGACACAAATTACGCGCATGCGCTGCTAGGATTTTTGAGGAAATTTTACTTTTTTTGTGCCAAAGATACACGGACGTATC
>Ga0099364_10012674_pt1 | contig 11347 bp, 12 predicted proteins | sample TergutTh196P3_FD_73070 | JGI IMG/M metagenome (GOLD analysis project Ga0099364, IMG submission 73070) | Microcerotermes parvus P3 segment gut microbial communities from Pointe-Noire, Republic of the Congo - Th196 P3 | ecosystem: Host-associated > Arthropoda: Insects > Digestive system > Gut ...
GGAACTGCGGATAACAACTATACGGTGCGCCAGTTAGCTGAAACAGCGCAAAAATGTATTGCCGGAACAAAATTAATTTTTACAGGAGAGCATGCCGATCCCCGCAGTTACCGTGTATCATCTGCAAAAATTCTTAATGTTCTTAAAGATTATTATAAACCTCAATGGAATATTGAAAAAGGCGCCTCTGAATTGATTGATTTTTATAATTATGTTAAATTAGATATGGATGCTTTTAACGTTTATAAATGCACAAGGTTAAAAGCCTTAAAGAAACTTATTGATGAAAAAGTGATAGACGGAAATTTACGAAAAATTCAGGAAAAATGCAATGTTTGAAACCATGACAAAAGCAGAGGCAGCTGCCCAAATTCTTAATTGTGTAAGAGAATACTGCAAAACCTTTATGGTAAAACCGCCGTACCAAGACGGAGATCGCATCTCTTATGCAGGCCGTGTTTTTGACGAGCAGGAGATGGCAAACCTTGTTGAAAGTTCCCTTGAGTTTTGGCTTACCGCAGGGCCTTATGCCGAAAGGTTTGAAAAACAACTTGCAGAATATCTTAATGTCCCTTTCTGTTTACTTGTGAATTCCGGCTCATCAGCGAATCTTATTGCATTTATGGCACTTACATCCGGGCTATTGGGAGAAAGGGCAATACTGCGGGGGGACGAAGTGATTACAGTCGCTGCGGGTTTTCCTACGACAGTCACTCCCATTCTGCAATTCGGCGCAGTGCCTGTCTTTGTTGATATAACAATTCCTCAATATAACATTGATGTTTCATTACTTGAAAAAGCCTTATCAAAAAAAACAAAAGCTGTCATGCTTGCCCATACTTTGGGAAACCCTTTTGATCTTGCGGCGGTAAAGGCTTTTTGTTCTGCCAATAATCTATGGCTGATAGAAGATAACTGCGATGCTTTAGGTACATCTTATACCATAGACGGAATCACAAAACTTACCGGAACAATAGGCGACATAGGAACATCTAGTTTTTATCCGGCACATCACATAACAATGGGCGAAGGCGGGGCTGTATATACTTCAAATAAATTGCTGCATAAAATAATGCTGTCGTTACGCGACTGGGGGCGGGATTGCGCCTGCCCTTCTGGAAAAGATAATGCCTGCGGCCATCGTTATGATAACCAGTACGGAGAGCTGCCATTGGGATACGACCACAAATTCGTATACAGCCACTTAGGTTACAACCTTAAAGCCACGGATATGCAGGCTGCTATAGGCTGCGCCCAACTGGAAAAGCTGCCTTCTTTTATCGAAAAACGCAAATACAACTGGCGGCGTTTGTATGAGGGCCTAAAAGATTTGCAGGATATAATTTTACCCGAAGCTGCTCCCAATTCAGACCCAAGTTGGTTTGGGTTTTTAATTACCTGTAAAAACGGTGTTAGCCGCAATAAGTTAGTTCAGTATATCGAAAGTAAAAATATTCAAACGCGAATGTTGTTTGCCGGCAACCTTATAAAACATCCCTGTTTTAATGAAATGCGTAAGACCGGCACAGGTTACCGTGTTTCAGGGACTTTGGAAATAACAGATCGCATAATGAATGACACATTCTGGGTGGGGGTATATCCAGGAATGACAGATATTATGATCGATAAAATGATTGAAACAATCAGAAAGGGCGTAAAGTGACCGTTAGTGAATATATTTTTGATTTTCTGCAAAAAAAAGGCTTAAAAACCGTTTTTATGGTTTCGGGAAGTTCTGCAATGTGGCTTACCGATGCATTGCAGAGAAACAAGCAGCTTAAGGCCGTGTGCAACCAGCATGAGCAAGCCTGTGTTATGTCGGCGGATATTTACGGCAGGCTTAACGGCATACCGGGCGCCGCACTTGTAACAATAGGCCCAGGGGCAACAAATGCAATAACCGGCCTTGCCCAGGCCTATACCGATTCAAGCGCCGTTATTGTTATTTCAGGGCAGGCAAATTCAAAAATACTAAAGTATGTGCAGGATACAGGAATCCGTCAGCATGGCACTCAAAACCTTGAGCTTGAAAAAATTATCAGTCCCATTACCAAATATTTTGCCGCCATTATGCAGCCGGAAACAATTCGTTATCATTTAGAGCGCGCTTATTTTGAAGCAATTAACGGGCGCCGCGGCCCTGTATGGCTAGATATTCCAGTGGATATTCAGAACAGGCAGATTCCCGAAAAAATGGAAGGCTTTACGCCCCCTGAACCAAATTATGATGTAATAGACACAGAGAAAATTAAAAGCCTGTTAAGCGAAAGTAAAAAGCCGCTCATACTTGCAGGGGGCGGTGCAACGCAGGAAGAAATTACAACTCTAAGCCATGCCCTTTCAATTCCTGTTGTGACATCCCGAATGGGGATAGGAAATATGATCACTTGCGATCCCTTATTTGTTGGAAGGCCCGGCGCTTACGGCGACAGGGCTTCTCATTTTGCAATTCAGCAATGTGATTTGCTCTTAATTCTGGGATGCCGTCTTTCTGTTTCAACTGTCGGCTATTACCCAGAACGTTTTGGGTTAAATGCAATTAAAGTGCAGATAGACCTTGATAAAAAAGAGCTTGCCAAGCCCGATGTTCCGGTGGATTATAAGCTGTATACAACAGTCGGCGCTTTTATAGAAGCAGTCAAGGGCACGCCTCCTATCGATTGCAAAGAATGGATAAATCACTGTATGGAAATGAAGGCAAAATACCCTGTTGTTCTGGAAGAATACCGGCACAGGGAGCCGTTAAATGCATATTATTTTACACAGCAGCTTAGCGGGCTTGTTCCTGAAAATACAGTTATTACAGTTGACACAGGGACTGTGTGTAATGTTGTTTCCCAGACATGGAACTTTAAAAAAGGGCAAAAGTATTTTATTTCAGGCGGCCTTTCCTGCATGGGATTTTGGGCCGGCACCATAGGCTGTATGGAGCATCCTGCTGTGGCTCTTTCCGGAGACGGATCAGTATCAATGAACATTCAGGAATTTGCGACACTAAAGTACTATAATCTGCCCATAAAATTATTTGTATATCAAAATAATGGTTATCTGCTTATAAGGCTTAACCAGCATAACTATATGGACGATCGTTTTATAGGAGTTGGCCCTGACAGCGGCGTTCAAACACCGGATTTTTGCAAAGTGGCAGAGGCCTACGGATTGCCGTTTATGCGAATAACGGCTAAAGACGATATTAAAAAGAAAATTGCCGAAGTTTTGGCAATGGAAGGGCCAGTTGTCTGCGAGGTAATACTGGAAGAATTTGCAGAGCTTGCCCCCCGCATTGCTTCAAAAGTAATGCCGGACGGCAGTTTAAAGGCCGCTGAATATGACGACCTTTATCCATTTCTTACAACTAATGATTATGAATAAAAATATATCTTTTTACAAAGGCAAAAAAGTATTTCTTACAGGGCATACCGGTTTTAAGGGCGCATGGATGAGCGCCATACTGCACAGGCTTGAAGCCGATGCAATGGGATATTCACTTATGCCAGAGCAGGACGGCCTTTTTAGAAAAATCAAAGGAGATACATTGATCAAGTGCCGTATCGCCGATGTCCGGAATTTTGACCGGCTAAAGAAAGAACTTTGTTCATTTCATCCTGAAATTGTTATCCATTTTGCCGCTAATGGTTTTGTAAAAGAATGTTTTGATTATCCTATAACTACATTCAATACAAATGTACTTGGCACGGTTAATCTTTTTGAAGCTGTCCGATCATGCGAAAGCGTTAAATGTATATTGATAATTACTACCGATAAAGTGTATAAAAATAATGGAAAGGTAACTTTATTTACCGAGACTGATTCTCTTGGCGGCCTTGATCCCTACTCCAGCAGCAAAACCTGCATGGAATTGATAAGCGAAACTTATAAAAAAAGTTACCTTCAGGCAGGGAAAAAAAACATTGGTGTGTCTACTGCAAGGGCAAGCAATGTAATAGGCGGCGGGGATCATGTCAAATCACGGCTGATACCTTCGGTTTTAAATTCCTTAGTTAAGGGAAAAGATATTGAGATACGCAATCCCGATCAAAAGCGTTCATGGCAGTCTGTTTTGGATGCCCTTGACGGATATTTAACGATTGCAAGATTGATGTATGATGAGCCTGCAAAATATTCAAGCCAATGGAATATAGGCCCGGGAAAAGACGGGATTTGCAGCGTGATGGAAATTGTAAATAAGCTAAAATCAAACTTCAAAAGCTCTGCCTGTATTGCTGTAGCTAAACAAGCCAACATCCCTGAATCTCAGGCGCTGGGGCTTAAAATAAGTAAAGCAGCCAAGCTTCTTGACTGGCGGCCCAGGCAGTCTCTTGATGAAGCCTTATTTGATCTGGTTGATTTCGTTAAACGGCAGCAGGCAAAAGAACCAGTGCAGAATATTTGCTTTGACCAAATTAATAAATATTTAGGTGGTTATTAATATGCCGATAGTTTTTAAAGAAACAGCAATTCCCGGTTTATTTTTGATTTCACCTCACGAGGCAAATGACGAACGCGGTTATTTGAAAAAATATTTTGATAAAGATGTTTTTATTCAAAAGGGCCTTGCATCGGAATTTTGCGAGTCGGCAGAAATTATGTCGCAGAAAGGGACATTGCGGGGGCTTCATTATCAAAAAAAACCTCCGCAGGCAAGGCTTATTCAAATTATTTCAGGTAAAATTTTCAATGTTTCTCTTGATTTAGACCCAGTATCCCCGACTTTCGGGAAATTCGAATGCTGCCGCCTCTCCTGCGGCACAGCAATTTATATACCTGAAAATTTTGCCAACGGTTTTTTAGCAATGGAAGACAATACCCTTATTGTATGCCATTTTTCAAATAAGTTTTGCTCAGAAGGTTCAAGCGGGATTCTTTATAATGACACAGAACTGAATATACCCTGGCCCCTTGAAGAAATTAGTACGTTAATAATCTCTGAAAAAGACAAAATGTTAAAAACATTTAATCAATACAAACAGGAACTTGCATGATAGAAATTACAAATGATGATTTATCCCTTGTCAAAGAGCTGCGGAGAGAAATGATAAAAATGGTACATTCTGTAAACTCTTCGCATATAGGGGCCTGCCTTTCCTGTATTGAAATAATGTATGCTCTTTATTTTAAAATAATGGATTGTGAAAAAATAAAATCAAAGTCGCCCGATAGGGATATATTTATTTTGGGTAAAGGCCATGCAGGAGTAGCGTTATATGTTTCACTTGCATACAAGGGTTTTTTTCCAAAAGAATTATTAAAAAAATATTATCTTGACGGCGGCATCTTTCATGCCCATCCAGATATGACAAAAGCAAACGGAATTGAATGTTCTACCGGTTCGCTTGGGCACGGTTCAAGCATAAGCCTTGGAATGGCCATTGCAAAAGAAAGGAATAAAAATAAAGGCCATGTTTTTGTACTCATGGGAGACGGTGAATGTAACGAAGGTTCTGTCTGGGAGGCAGCCATGCTTGCAGGGACGCTTCAGCAAAAAAACTATACTTTGATAGTGGATTTTAATCACTTGCAGGGAATGGGCAGGGATGTAATTAATCAAAGTAATTTGGCAGACCGTTTTGCCTCTTTTGGATTTAAGGTAAAGGAAGTGAATGGGCATGATTTAAGGCAATTAGTTGAAGCACTGCAGGATAAGGATGGGCCATTAGCTGTAATTGCGCATACCGTAAAAGGCCATGGAGTTTCCTTTGCCGCAGACAAGCTGGAGTGGCATTACAAATCTCCAAATGACGAGCAGCTTAAAATTGCAATGGAGGAATTAAAATGAGAAAAACATTTACTTCCACCCTTATGGAGCTTGCAAAAACCGATGAAAAAATATTCTTACTTACCGCCGATATGGGTTTTTCCGTTGTAGAGCCTTTTGCAGAAGCCTTTCCGCACAGGTTTTTAAATACAGGGATAGCAGAACAAAATGTTATGGGGATTGCCGCAGGTCTTGCATTGGAGGGTTTTAAGCCATACATTTATGCAATGGCTCCCTTCACCTTGATGAGATGCTATGAACAGATACGTCTTAACGCATCATATATGCGGCTTAATATTAAAATAATCGGTTCAGGCGGCGGCTTCCAGAACGGCTCTCAGGGAGTTACGCATCACGTGACTGAAGATTTTGCCATAACAAAAGTTTTACCGAATATGATTGTCTGCGCTCCGGCTGATCTGATTGAGGTTAGGCAAATTATTGAACAAAGCATCAGAATTGAATCGCCTATGTATATACGAATTGGCAAAAACAGCGATCCTCTTGTCCATAATGCTGATGATATAATTACTTTATGCAAAGCGTTTTCGTTTGTAGAATCCCCTTCTTTGGAAGGATTCCCTTCCAAAGAAGGGGGCAATGATCTTGAAATTATATCTACTGGGACAATAAGCCGAAGGGTTCTGGATTGGCTGCCACAGCTTAAGCAGCAGGGGATATCCGCCGGAGTTACAGTTTTCCATACAATTAAGCCTCTTGATAAAGGGTATTTGGATGAGCTAATAAAAACAGAAAAAAAAGTTCTTGTCGTAGAAGAACATAGTATTATTGGCGGGCTGGGGGAAAGTATTTGCGCTTATTTTGGATTGAAAAATGCAAAAAACAAGATAAGGCTTATGGGAATTCCAGATACTTACTGCCATGATGTGGGAACGCAAAAGTACCTTTTGGAAAAAACAGGGCTTTGGCAAGCGCCTAATATAGGAGATATGTATGGTTTTGGAAGCGCTTGATAATTGCAGAGTCTGTAATGCGCAGCTTAATCTTATAGAAAATATGCCGCAAATACCTCTTGACGGTTCAAGGTTTGAAAAAAATATTACCCCGACTGAATATTACGATTCGGCTCTTTACCTCTGCCCTGAATGCGGGCTTTATCAAATGCCCGACATAAAAGATTTTTCTGATTTTTATGATTTTTCAAACACAAAATTTATTAAATCGCTTAACGACGAAAGAAAAGAAATGTTCGATGAGTTTTTATTATTGTCAGGCAGCCGAGAAAGTATTTTGGGGATAGAGGCAGTTGATTTTATTCAAACAGCCGGGGCTTATTATCAAAATTCTAATGTTATAAATCCAGAAATTTTATGCAGGGAAGGGGCAGCAGAAGGAGCATCAATAGAAAATTTTGCATGGGGCGATGCAGGGAAAGAAAGTCTTGATGCTGTTTATATTATTTGCCCGCTTGCCCATTTTCCTAAGCCTCTAACGGTTATGAAAGACATCTTTAAAATGTTAAAAGATGGCGGGACAGGATGGATAGAAGTTTTAAACGGCGGCGCCCTTATCGAAAAAGGATACTATTTTAATTTTATGCCCATTCTCTTAAATTATTGGACACCGCATAGTTTGTCAGCTCTTTTAAGATTAGCCGGGCTGGAAACATTAAGTATTCAGCCAGGACTGGGCGGCGATCAATTGAATGTGTTTTTTAAAAAACCTGAAAAAAGACCATCCCTTATGGAAAAAAGAGAAAAGCAGGTGCAGGCAATTTTAGGTGAAACAGCAAAATATAAAAATGTTGTCATTTGGGGCGCCGGAGCAAAAGCGCATTATTTATTCGGGTATTTATCGGAAAAAATTTCTGTTTCGCATATCGTCGACTCCAGCCCTGCAAAATTTGGCCTGTTTATGCCCGGCGCAAAGGCCGCCGTTGAAAAACCTACGGCAGAAATTTTTGAAACTGCCGACCTTGTAATTATTTTTGCGGCATCTTACGAAAAAGAAATAACAGAAAAACTGCGTACGCAATATAATTACAGCGGAAAAATCTTCTGCCTATCAGAGAATTGATGAATGAAAACTATTGCATTAACCGGAGCTGCAAGCATGACCGGGCTTGCCCTAATCAGACAATGCCTTAAAAATAATGTTAAGGTAATTGCGTTTGTCAGACCGGATTCAAAAAATGCCCATAAACTTCCTGTATGCAATCTAATAACGCCTGTAATAAGCAGCCTTGAAAATATAGGCAAGGTTCATTTGCCTCATTCCTGTTCAAGGGCCGATGTTTTTTACCATATCGGATGGATCAATAACACAAAAGAAAAACGCAATTCTTGCCACGCGCAGGCGGAAAATATTCCCTGCGCAATTGATACAGTGCATCTTGCAAAAAAAATGGGATGTTCAAGGTATATTTATTTGGGATCCCAGGCCGAAATTGGGTTAAACGATGAGCCTGTAACAGCTAACGGAATTGCAAAATATGCAGCGGGGAAAATGACAAACATAGAGTGTCAGAAGCTAGGTCTTGAACACATTTGGGTAAGGCTTTTAAGCGAATACGGCCCAAATGACCACGAAGACAGGCTTGTTAAGCAATTTATCAGGCATTGCAGGGATAATAAGCCAATGGATTTAGGCGACTGTAATAAAATTTGGGATTATCTTTATGAAGATGATGCCGGCGCCGCCCTGTATTTAATCGGCCTAAAAGGGTATAGTAATAAAATATATTCTTTGGGAAGCGGAGAAGGCAGACAATTAAAGGAATATCTTGAAATTATAAAAAACAAGATCAACCCTGATTATCTGCCAAATTACGGAGCGCTTAAAAATATTGAAAATGATATTTCATATTTAAGGGCAGATATATCGGAATTGAAAAAAGATACAGGATGGTATCCAAAAACTTCGTATGATGAAGGCATTAATTTTATCTTAAAGGAATTGATATGAAAAAAACTATTTCCATTGTTATCCCCTGCTATAATGAAGAAGAAAATATTGTGCCTCTGTACAGTGAAGTTAAAGAAATGTTAAAGAAAAATCTTTCGTCTTACAATTATGAAATATTATTTATTGACAATCACTCAACGGATTCTACAAGGCGTTTGCTAAGGGAAATTTGCGCCGCAGATAAAAAAGTAAAATGCATCTTTAATTCCAGAAATGTAGGTTCATCATCTTCCTCGTTTTATGGCCTTTGTCAGTCAAGAGGCGACTGCTCCGTGTTGTTATTTGCCGATTTTCAGGAGCCGATAGAGCTTATTCCCGATTTTGTGCATGAATGGGAAAAAGGATTTAAAACCGTTATCGGGATAAAGAACAAAAGCAAAGAAAAATTTTTTATGCGGTTTGTTCGTTATATATATTATAGTTTGTTCAAAAAAATGTCAGACGAAATTGAACAGATTAAAAATTTTGACGGATTCGGCCTTTACGATAAATCATTCATCGAAATTATTCGCAGCACTCATGAACCAATACCTTATTTAAGAAATATGGTTGCTGAATTTGCAATTTTAAGAAAAGATATAACATACACACAGCAAAAACGCCGTTTTGGAAAATCACATGTTAGCTGGTACCGTTTATACAATGACGCAATGATAAGTTTTACTTCGCATACCAAAGTAGGTCTGCGGATTGCAACAATTGCCGGATTTGGTTTTTCTATCGTGTCGTTTTTAATCGCACTTGTATATTTTATTTTAAAATTGATTTACTGGAATAGTTTCCCTCTTGGTATTATTCCAATTACAATTGGAGTTTTTTTTCTGGGTTCTTTACAGTTGTTTTTTATCGGCCTTATCGGCGAATATGTTTTATCAATAAATTCAAGGGTGATGAACAGGCCCCTTGTAATTGAAGAAGAACGGATAAATTTTAGGAAAAAAAAATATGATTTTTAAAAAACAACATATTGGCATCTTTTTAATGCTGTTATGCGCTGTCTGTATCTGTTTTGGACAGCTTGTATGGAAACTCATGGAATTCTATCCAAAAGAATATAGTTGGATTTTTATTATTGGGGGATTCGGAATATTCCTTATAGGCTTTTCATCAATGATTCTTGCTTTAAGGAAGGGGGAATTATCGGTTTTGCAGCCTATAAACAGCATAAGTTATGTTTTGGCAGCGTTTACAGCTCGTTTTATGCTTCCGGTTCCCGAAGAAATAACGGCATTAAAAATTGCAGGTATTATCCTTATAGTTGGCGGAGTAATTATTATCGGGAGGAGCAGCAAGTGATATTAATTAATTATTCAGCAATAATTTTTATGACTTTAACTGCATCATTTGCGGCTTTTTTCTTAAAAAAATCAACAAATGCCGGGACAATAAACAGCATATTAAAAAATAAATTTCTTTATCTCGGTGCGTTTTTATATTTAGTTGCCGCCGCATTAAATATATGGCTTTTAGGAAGAATGGAATTTTTCGTAGTAGTGCCTGTAGGCAGCCTGAATTATGTCTGGACCATGTTTATTGCCAGAATATTTCTTAAAGAAAAAATCAAATTGCTAAAAGTAACTGGTGTTTTATTAATTCTTTCCGGAGTTATTTGTATAGCTATTTAGCCTTCTATATTTTTCTTCAAGGGCTTTTGCAACCAGGGGCGGAACCATACCGGATAGATTTCCGTTAAACGATGCCAGTTCTTTAACTGATGAAGAACGCAGTACAAGGTACTTTGAATCTGTTGTCATAAAAATTGTTTCTATGTTTGAATCCAGGGCTTTATTCATTATTGAAAGCTCAAATTCATAAGAAAAATCTTCCATCCCCCGGACGCCTCTAATCAGCATTTTTATATTTTTTTTATTTAAGAAATCAACTATCAGCGAATCGCATATTTCTATAACCACATTTTTCCGGTCTTTTGTAAGAGCTTTGATCAGACTGGCCCTTTCCTCTGCGCAAAACAGGTATTTTTTCTGGCGGTTTTCGGCAATAATCACGGTCAGCTCGTCAAATATATTGGCTGCCCGATGAATTATATCCATATGCCCCAGAGTTGGAGGATCAAAGGAGCCGGGAAATGCAGCTTTTAACAAATTATACTCCCAGTAATTTACTGTATGCATCCAGAGCGGGGTCTCCAGAATTGCCTGAAAGAACTTTTTTTGTAAGCAATTTTCCCAGTTGAACGCCTTCCTGATCAAAGCTGTTTAAATTCCAGACAAATCCCTGAAACATTACTTTATTTTCAAAATGCGCCAGCAAGCTGCCTAAGGCCTGCGCTGTAAGTTTTTTTCCGTAAATGACGCTGACCGGCCTTCCCCCAGGAAAATGTTTGTTAAGATTGGAAGTGCTGGAAGCATCCTGGCCTTTTGCAAATGCAATTATCTGGGCGGCAAGATTTGCATTAAGTTTTGTCTGGCTTATAGAGCCGTCTACTTTTATATCATCGCCAAGCTGGCTTTCTGTAAAACCGGCAAATTGCAGTGGGACTATATCAGTTCCCTGGTGCAAAAGTTGATAAAAAGAATGTTGGCCGTTGGTTCCAGGCTCGCCGAATAACACAGGCCCTGTTTTATACGAAACAGGCTGGCCGTCACGGTTTACCTGTTTGCCGTTTGATTCCATGTCAAGCTGCTGCAAATGGGCAGGGAAACGGCA
>Ga0099364_10012675_pt1 | contig 11347 bp, 7 predicted proteins | sample TergutTh196P3_FD_73070 | JGI IMG/M metagenome (GOLD analysis project Ga0099364, IMG submission 73070) | Microcerotermes parvus P3 segment gut microbial communities from Pointe-Noire, Republic of the Congo - Th196 P3 | ecosystem: Host-associated > Arthropoda: Insects > Digestive system > Gut ...
GAGCGGCGCAGAAGACGGAACCGGACTGCCCCTAATTGCATATCCCAACCCCGCGCGCGAGCAAATCACCATCAGCGGCTTGCCGGAAAATGGCGTTTTAAGAATATTTGACGCCTCAGGCAGGCAATGGATGCAGCGCAATATTGAATCTTCGCAGGAAACGATTTTCGTGAGCCATTTGCCCCAAGGCGCCTATATTTTGCAAGTTGTAGAAGATAATCATCTGAAGATCATCAAAATAATAATAAACTAAACCATTAAAATGTATCAAAACAATCAACAAATGAAAAGTACCATGAAAAATTTATTCAATCGGTATGTGAGCAACATACTCGTAGCAGCGCTGAGCGCATTATTTTTAACCGCTTGCCCGCCCAAACCGACCGGCGATCCCGTAAAATTAACGGTTATCCCCGAAGAACTCGAATTTGACGCCGCAAACGCCGAAGAGCAATTTGTGGATGTCATCACCAATGCAAAAACGTGGGCTGCAACTACGTCTGCCCGATGGATCGACATTGAAGAAATGCCCGATGGTTTTTATGTGACGGTTGACGATTATACCGACACCGAAAAGGAGCGTACAGGCAGGATCACTGTAAGAACCGACGGGGCTGATCCCGTTATCGTGAACGTGACGCAATTTGCGGCAAAGGCGCAAGCGAATACCTTGATTGTTCAGCCGACGTCTTTCATTTATGCGGCTAACGAAACCGGCGCAAAAACAGCCGGCATCACTACCAATGCCGCAAGTTGGAATTTTGCGATGACAGCAGTCGATTGGTTGACGCCCGAAAAGATAGACAATACGCTCAAACTTACAGTCAACAGTATGAATACGGCTTCGCAGGAACGTTCAGCGAACATCGTTATTACGGCAGGAAATGCCGATCCTGTGAATTTGAGCGTGACGCAAATGGGAGGCGTAGCGCCAAACACGCTGACTGTCAATCTGTCGTCATTATATTTTGCAGCGGGCGAAATCAATACGAAAACCGCCACCATCTCCACCAATGCCTCAAACTGGAATGCCTCTACGCCTGCCGATTGGTTAACGCTTCAAATGGAGGACTATACGCTCAGCGTTACGCCTAAGAGCCTGAATACAGGATCGTCGCAACGTGTAGACTACATCACGGTCACAGCCGGAAATGCGGATCCTGTGGACATCGCCGTTACGCAGGAACCCACAGAAACCAACACATTATCGGTGAACCCTGAAAGTATAAACTTTTCTGCGGGCGAAACCGCCGCTAAAACCGCCACCATCTCCACCAATGCCGCAAATTGGAATGCCTCTACGCCTGCCGATTGGTTAACGCTTCAAATGGAGGGCTATACGCTCAGCGTTACGCCCAAGAGCCTGAATACAGGATCGTCGCAACGTGTAGCCAACATCACGGTCACAGCAGGAGATGCCGATCCGGTGAACATCGCCGTAACGCAGGAACCGACAATTTCTCCAACCATTGATCCAAATAAATTGCCGGGTGCATGGCAAGCCGTTAAATTTGTTGAAAATGACGGAACAACGACAACTTATCCTATAGGAGGAACTACTAATATTCTATTCACCTTGAATAGCAATGGAACCTACGTTTGGGATGTACAAAGTTCCACGCCGGGTGTTCTTAAAGTTGAACATAGAGGCACATGGACTTATTCCACCGCTGACAGAATGCTCAAAATAAATGGCACCATGTATATTGGCGGCTCAGTATTTAGCGCTGTGGATGAATCTTTTCAGATGGAGGAACTGACCGATGATTTGTTGGTGGCTTTGCAAACAACAGGCTCAAAAACGCCAACATGGACATTTCAAAAGTCTACCGGTCCTTCTTTTAACGACATTGTAGAAAGCAGTTATAAGGCAACCGGAACGCCCTATCAAACTGCAAATCCGGCGCCGAATGAGTGGGATGGATTGATTGTACCACAAGACGGTTATCCTGTATATGGCGTTTTCGATTGGGCAAACTTCGATCTACCCATGTTTTTAGAATATGATGGAGGAAAAATTGTTTTAATGGATGATATTAAAGTTGGCGATTATGAATCATATGATTTATATTTTACCGCCGGCTATATTTCAGGATCAGTCATGCAGTACGTACCTGAGTATGAAGTGAATTACAATAAAAGTACCAATACGCTTGATTTTAGCGGTACTGTTAATGGAAATCAAGTATATGTGGGCATTTGGGGTCAACATAAGACCACAAACACCTGGACAATATTTACCAATACGCAACTGAGAGGCGCCAAACTTGTGTTAACGCCGCTTAGTTCTACGTCTTTGCGATCTGGAAGCAAATCGCTTTCTGAAAACAGAAGTATTTTTCAGAAGATAAGGCCTTCCTCAGCAACCAACAAAATAAAACTAGACAATTCCAAACCGGTTAAGATTCCGCTCAATGAAATGAAACAACTTGACAGGCAATCTGTAAGACCTGTTCAAGGCAGATAAATACAATTATGAGAGTGTTATTGTGATCTAAGGCGTGTAAACCTGTGGCCAAAAGGTTTGCACGCTTTTTTTTTACATTCAGGTATATTATCAAATTATTCACTATATTTGCGCCTTCAAAAAAATCTGATTTTGATTGCCAAATCCTTACATCAAAAAATAAAACAGCGTAGAATGAACATACCCAACCGGTCTATAAGCCTTGCGGCAACGTTTATTTGTTTGCTGCTGTTTGCCAAACTTGTGGAAAAAAATATTCTTTTCCCGGGGTTCAATGAACGTCATGCACAACGGATACAGGCGATATTTACGGAAAAGGAAATTACGCTATTGAAGAATATGGATATTTTGGAGGAATGTATTCAGACAAGCAGAACTAGCAAGTCCTATTTTTTATATTTTCACGAGAACTATGCCAAAAGTTTAGACAAACGGGGATTGTACTTTTTTGTATACCGGAATGATACGCTTGCCTATTGGTCGACCAATGATGTAGCCATACCGCAAACTTATGCTTCGTCAAATTTGGACAAGCCGTATGTGAGTCTTGGCAATAATTTTAACGCTTCGGGAAAATATGCTTCGTTTGTGAAAACAGAAGACGATTATGTAATCGTAGGTCTGGCGCTGATTAAAAATGTGCATATCAATGAAAACAAGTACCTGAAAACAGCCTTTCAAAAGGAGTTCAATCTGCCGGCAAACGTGAAAATTTATCAGGAACAAATGGACGATTACTACCCGATTACAGATACGAACGGGCAATTTGTATGGTCGTTGTTTTTCGATAGCACCTGTTTCTATGATTACCAGATATATGTACCGGCATGGGCATATTTACTGGCTTTCATCGTTCTTTTTCTTTTGTTGGACAGTCTTTTCGTGATGTTTCGAACTCCTGCCTCCAAAAATTTATATCTCATGAGGCTGGCATTGATATTGGCAGGAATACGATTTGCTACGCAACATTGGCAGATACCGGAAATATTATACGAGTTCGACATTTTTAAGCCTGTCAATTTCGGTTCGATATGGTTTTCATCTTTGGGCGATCTCTTCCTGTGGTGTATCTTTATCAGTTTCTTTTGTATCGAAATGTACCGGTTCCTGAAATTTCCGCTTGTTTATAAGCGCAAGTGGAAATATTTTGCCTATGTCGGTCTGACCTTAACGATCCTGATTGTAGGATTCTTTGCCATTTGCACCCTCTTGAAAACATTGGTACTCAATTCACTCGATGTTTTTGAAGAACCGAGCCGCATGTTGTTGCTGAATGGTATCAGTTTGTTTGGTTTTACGATCATACTCCTTTTTTTCGTATCGTTTTATCTGGCGCTCGATAAGACAATATTGCTGTGTAAACAGGAATTGACATTGTACCAGTTAGTGATTTCCTATGTCATTATCCTGTCTGTGGCAACGATTGGCTGGCGTATAGCGGGTTTGCATCTTAGCCTGACGTCTGTTTTTTTTCTGTCGGCGCTGGTTGCTCTGACAGGAATCCTTCGGCTGAAAAAAAACGTAGCGCTCAAGTATGCGCATTATATTTTGCTGATTTTCATATTCGCTCTGTTCACCACAATATACATCAACATTTACAGCATCGAAAAAAGAGAAGACCAAAAAAAGATATTAGTCACTAACTTGGCTTCACAGCACGATTTAACCGCCGAATTTTTGTTAAGGAACATATCGGATCAGATCAATTTTGTGGATACGGTGACCCTGGCGGATTATGTGTACAATGAATATCATTACGACGCGAATAAATCCGTACTGCTCAATTACATTAAAAGACAATTCTTTTTTTCTTCGTATTGGAATCAGTACATGTTTCAGCACTTTGTCAGCGATGATACGAAAGAATTTTTTGTCACAAGCATACAGCGATATGACAGAATTGTAAACCATTTCAAACGAATAACCGACGACATGAGCAAGTTGCCCCGTTCGGAGTTCTATTTCATCGACCGCCCTAACGATATTTCATATTATTTGGGATGGTTTCGCATAACGAAAGAAGGCGAGGCGCCTTTACATTTATTCATCGAACTTTGGCCCGGCGGAAGTTTGGATGAAGTGGGCTATCCCGAATTGTTGTTAGACGACCGACTGGTTAAAGGCAATACGTTGAAAGACTATTCATATGCCAGGTATTTGAACAACAGAATAATATCAAAATACGGAGATTACAGATACAATCTCTCCGGCGATATTTTTCAAAGCGATACAAGCGAATACCATTTGGTGAATGACGACAATATGGTGCATCTGGTTTTTCGCTCCGACGAAAACAATATGATGGTGCTCAGCTCTTATTCGCCCAGATTGAGCGAACTGATCGTTAATTTTTCCTGCATTTTCATCTTCTTCTTCATTGTGGTATCCGTATGTTTGTTAATGGCTTATTTACCTTCAATCCGGCAAAAATTCCGATGGAATTTCCGTAATAAAATACAGTTTTCCTTAATTGCTATCATCATGGTTTCGTTTGCAGTCATCGGCAGTTTTACGGTTTTATACGTCAACAGTCAATACCAAAACAAGAACAGTGACATAGTGAAAGAAAAAATGAAGGCAATACACACCGAATTGTCGGATGTGATACTTTATCAAAAATATCTGGAAGAATTGAATCGTGAGGACATCGTACATCTTAACGACTTGCTTTCTGAATATCAGCGGCTTTTCTTTGCCGATATTAACCTGTTTGATGTACATGGACAATTGATAGCCACTTCATTTCCAGATGTTTTCGACAAGGGAATGATGGGACGGCAAATCAATCCGAACGCCTATATCAAGTTGTATCACGGGCAACGCGCTTCCATTATTGAGCATGAAGGCGTAGGCGGGTTGCATTACATATCGGCATATGAACCATTTTTGGACGACCAAAATCACGTGATTGGTTTTTTAAATTTGACGTATTTCACCCAACAGGTTGCGCTTACCGATGAAATATCCAATGTGATTACGGCGCTGCTTAACTTCTACATGGTGATTATCCTGCTCACGGTGATTGTTTCGGTGATGATGAGCAACCAGATCACGCATCCTTTACTGATGTTGCAGGAAAAGTTCAGGAATATCAAATTAGGCGAGAAAAATGATATGATTCGCTACGAAAGCCGCGACGAATTGGGCGGCCTAGTGAAAGAATACAACCGCGCCATCGAAGAACTTGCCCGTAGCGCAAGTCGTCTGGCGCGTTCGGAACGCGAATCGACTTGGCGCGAAATGGCAAAGCAGATAGCCCATGAAATCAACAATCCGCTGACACCCATGAAACTGAGCGTGCAACATCTCAAACGGGCTTATGACAACAATTCGGAACGTTTTGACGAATATATGGAAAAGATTTCCCGCTCGTTAGTAGAACAGATTGACACGCTGTCGGCAATTGCCACCGAGTTTTCTAACTTCGCTAAAATGCCTGTGGCGCAACTGGAGCGAATCGACCTCCTCGAGCAAATCAACAATGTGGTGCCGCTCTTTGCTATTGACGACAACAAACGGGCGTTTCAAACCGATTTCCACAAATTGGAACACGCTATGATCAATGCCGATAAAGAGCAGATGTCGCGCGTTTTTATCAACCTGTTTAAAAATGCGCTGCAGGCAATACCCAAAGACCGGCAAGCCATGATACATATTGACGTGGTGAAAATCAACCGAAAGATTTGGGTGCGCATCAAAGACAACGGTATGGGTATTCCCGAAGAAATGCAGGGAAAGATATTCCGTCAGAATTTTTCTACCAAGTCGAGCGGCATGGGCGTCGGCTTGTCCATTGTACGCAACATCATCGAAAGCGCCGGCGGAGCCATCAGTTTCAAAACACGAAAAGACGAAGGTACAACGTTTATTATCAGCCTGCCGGCTGCAGAATGAAACGAACGCCGGAATATAAGTTTTCCATATCCAACTTGCTGTTTTCCGTAAAATCCCTACCTTTGTCCGCTCAAATCAATATTCAAAAGCAATAGAAATGAAAACCGACATTATATTGGCAGGCGTAGGCGGGCAGGGCATTTTGTCCATCGCTACCGTCATTGGCTTAGCCGCCGTTAACAACGGTTGGCACATCAAACAGGCAGAGGTGCATGGCATGAGTCAGCGCGGCGGTGCAGTATATTCGCACCTTCGCATGAGCGATCAACCGATAGCCTCCGACCTGATTCCCTTAGGCAAGGCAGACGTCATCCTCTCTGTCGAGCCGATGGAAGCGCTTCGTTATTTGCCTTATCTGGCGCCCGATGGATGGTTAGTTACCAACACCCAGCCATTTATCAACATCGGCAACTATCCTGACCTGACGTCTCTGACCAACCGCTTGCACGCATTGCAGAACCGAATATTGGTCGACGCCGATTCTTTAGCGTCGGAATCCGGCAACGCAAAAGCATCCAACATGGTGATGCTCGGCGCGGCAACGCCTTTTCTCAATATAGAGGCGCTGGAAATGGAAAAAGCCATTCGCTCAATTTTTGAAAGAAAAGGAGAAGATGTGGTGGCTGTGAACCTACGCGCCTTGCAAGCAGGGTACGATGCGGCGATGAAAGAAAAAATTTATCTTTCCAAATGATTTTTTGAGCAAAAAAATATTATTTTTCCCTAATCCAAACCATCATCTGTTTTCCGGCACAACCACAAGCCTAAAAAACAGATCAACCCATTCACTATCAACAATTCAAAACCAAATTGATAGCCGCCAAACCATTGCGTGGAATTACTGTCCAATAAAAAGGTCAGCAAGGGCGAAGCGATGGCAATTAGCGGAACCGCGCGGTCACGAACTTTCAGTCGGGTAAACAGTCCGAAACTGTATAATCCCAATAACGGTCCGTAGGTATAGCCGGCAATAGTGAAAAACTGGTCTATGATGGTCTTGTTGTTCAGTTGTTTGAAAATCAAGATGATCAATAGAAACAGCATTGCGAACGAAAAATGCACTGCATATCGGATGCGGAATTTTTGCCTGTCCGGCAACGCGCGCTTGTCCAATCCGATGATGTCGATGCAGAACGAGGTTGTGAGCGCGGTAAGCGTACTGTCGGCGCTTGAATATGCCGCGGCAATAAGCCCCATTAAAAATACTATCCCTGCAAAAGCGCCTAAATAGTGTATAGATACAGTAGGGAAAAGGTTATCGGAAGATGCTACAACGATTTGGTTGGCTTCAGCATAAAAATACAACACAGCGCCCAAAAACAGGAACATGATATTAACAAGCACCAGTATCCCGCTGAAAGTGAACATGTTTTTTTGGGCGTCGCGCAAGTTGCGGCATGACAGATTTTTCTGCATCATATCCTGATCAAGCCCGGTCATGGCAATGGTGATGAAAACACCGGCAAAGAACTGTTTCAGAAAAAAACGAGCATCTGTCCACTCAGTAATTATTATTTTCGAATAATCGCTGTGGCGCACATTGGCAAACATTTCAGCAAAACTCCATCCTAATGATTTGCATATCAGAAATATGGTAAGTATAAGCGAGAGCAGCATGAAGGTGGTTTGCAGGATGTCTGTCCATACTATCGTGCGGATACCACCTTGAAAGGTATAAAGCAATACCAACAAGACCGACACAAATGCCACCGCCCAAAACGGTATACCCAAAGGACCAAAAACAAACAAATCGAGTACATAAACCGAAAGGAACATGCGCAGCGCCGCGCCTAGTCCCCGCGACAGAATAAAGAACGACGCGCCGGTTTTATACGTAAAATTACCAAAACGCCGCTCGAGATATGTATATATGGACGTAAGATTGAGCCTGTAATACAGCGGCAACAGTATCAGCGCAATTACCGCATATCCTGCCACATAGCCGAATACCATCATCATGTAGGAAAACTGCGTTGCGCCTACCCATCCCGGCTGCGACAGAAAAGTAACCCCCGAAAGCGAAGCGCCTATCATTCCGTAGGCTACCACGTACCATAATGATTGTCGGTTGCCAATATAAAAACCGGCGTCGCCTGTTTTTCGCGATGTGTATCGGCTAATCAGAAAAAGAACAGAAACGTAAACGAGAAAAACGTAAATCATTATTTTTCCGTCTACTAACTATTATGTCATCATTCTTTGCCGCACTGCCTCAAAACTAAGGATTGCAGTTGAAACAGAAACGTTTAACGAATCAATTGTCCCTCGCATCGGAATTTTGATGCGGTGGTGGGCATTTCGTAACCAGAAATCGCTTAATCCGTCGGCTTCGGTACCCATCACAATCGCCGCCGGCTGCGTGAAGTCGGCAGCGTAATGCCATTCCGTAGCGGTCAGTTCGGCTGCAAAAACGCGGATACCCTTCTTTGTCATCCATTGCAAGGCTTCTTCGGAAGTACAGGCAACTACCTGTCTCGTAAACACGCAACCGATGCTCGATCGGATGATATTGGAATTGTATATATCGGTTTTGGGATCGCATACGATAACGGCGTCGGCGTTGACGGCGTCGGCGGTACGAAGGATAGCGCCCAAATTGCCGGGCTTTTCAACTGCTTCAAGAACAATCACAAACGGATTGGCAGACAAGCGAAGCATATCCAGAGTTAAAAACTTTGGCGACGATAATGCTATAATACCGCCGGACTTTTCACGGTAAGCCATTTTCTGGAAACCTTCAACGTTGACCTTTTCCGTTGGGATATTCAACCTGTTGAGCAGCCCCTCTCCCACCCTATTCAACAACTCGTTACATACAAACAAGTTGCGTATATGGTAACCGTTGGCTACAGCTAAAGATAATTCGCTGACGCCTTCAATCACAAAAAGGTTTTGTTTGCGCCGTTCGCGGGCATCAATAGTTAATTTTACTACGTTTTTAATTTGTTGGTTTTGAGTACTTGTTATCATGGTTTATTGTTTTGCTGCGTAATGGATTGAGAACCATAGAGAATGACTGTTCGCAGGTGAACGCCGTTGGCTTCTGCGATATTTACCCAATAGGCTATATGTTGCTCTTTTGTCATCATATCAAAAAAATTGTTCAATAAGAGCACAAAAGTACATATTTTTTTGAAACAAACGCAAAAAAAATGTTAAAAAGAATATTTTCCATGTTTTGGGGGGAAATGTTCACACAAAAATAATATAATACGGTGAACTATCCATGGCTGGAAAACAAAAAAATTGACTTCAACACGACTAAATAATTTACATCAACTCCTTTTTGATGGTTCTCACAGGGTTTCCCCGTATCAGCGTATTGTGGTTGTGCCAGTTGCTCTGCTCCGTAGCAAGCAATTGCTCCTGTTTTCGCGTCGCTAATTTCACTTGCAGGCGTTCCATAGCAAGGCGTTTGTTTTGCAACTGCGAGCGGTTTTCCGACGTTACCACGCTTATCCCCGAAGGAAGATGCGTCGCTCTGACCGCCGATTCCGTTTTGTTCACATGCTGTCCGCCTGCACCGGAAGCGCGAAATGTCTGAAAACTGATTTCGCGCTCGTCCCAATCCGCTATTTCGGGAACGGCAAGCCGCTGAACGCCCACAAACCAATTTTTGCGCTTGTGGAATTTGCGGTATGGACTTTGCGCCACCCACAACACCGTCCCTTCCCATGTTGCGGCAAAATCGTCGATGTCGTCGCCCTGCAACAATGCCACCGCCGAAAACAGCGTGCCATGCGTCACACCTTCTTCGCGCTCAACAACTTCGGCTTCAAAGCCTTTTTTACGCGCTTCCGCCAAAATCATTTCTAAAACTTCGGCTACCACGCGGCAACATTCGACGGGACCGCGCCCTGACGTTATTTGAAGATATACTTTCAAATGAATTATGAATTACGAATTATGAATTACGAATATTAATTTGCTCTTGTCTTTGTTGTACAGAACGCCGTTTCTGCTTGAAAAAACAGGATTGTCGGGATGTACCGTTATTGTGGTTAAACCGCTGCCAAAAGCATCGTCTGCAATTTCTGTAACCGTATCGGAAATACTGACGCACGTCAATTTGTCGCAACAGGAAAGAGCGGCGCTCGCTATTTTGTTGCCTTCAAGCGAAGCGTCGCTTATATTCAATTCATGAAGGGATTCATACATATTTGCGTTGATATACTCCATGTCGCTATTTGCAAGGGCGCCGACTACTGTGAGTTTTCTCACTCTGACAACGTCTTCCACGTCTGCTTCCTTCAATGCCTGTTCCAACCGAAGTTCGGACGTCAGGTTTACTTTAATATCCAATGGCATTTTTCTTCGCAAAAGTTCCCTAATTTCTTCAGTGGTATAATAGCGCTTCTCTTTTCCTTCGCCGCCGTCAAAATCATCGTTTTCTTGAGCGCCATCATCAAAATCAACATTATCACCATCATCACAAATGGTATCATCATCAAACGCAGGTTTGGAAAGTTCATGTTGCGTGATGCGAATATCAATAAAGTACTCGCTAATTTCGTTATATACATCAGGGAGTGTATCATCAGAATCGACCTTGTTGAATTCTTTTCCGCTTTTGCTTGCATATTCAGGATTATCGGGATGTATCGTTATGTCTGTTAAATCGATACAATCGAAAAAGGAATGAATGTTAAAGTCAACCGTTGACGCGGGAATTTTTACGGAAGTCAAGCCCTTTTGACTGCCCGCAAAAGCCCAGTGACCAATTTTGACGACCGTTTCGGGAATGATGCACTCGCCCTGCCGCCCTTCAGGATAATATATCAATTCGGTTTTGTCTTTGTTGAGCAACATGCCGTTTTCGCTCGCGTAAGCCGGATTATCGGGATGCACCGTAATATCAGTCAGATTGGGACAGCCGTTGAACACATGATAATGGATTAGTTTAACCGATGCAGGAATAAAAACAGAAGTCAAATTGCGACAACCGAAAAAAGCAAATGTTTCGATACTGACAACCGTATCGGGAAT
>Ga0099364_10012676_pt1 | contig 11346 bp, 7 predicted proteins | sample TergutTh196P3_FD_73070 | JGI IMG/M metagenome (GOLD analysis project Ga0099364, IMG submission 73070) | Microcerotermes parvus P3 segment gut microbial communities from Pointe-Noire, Republic of the Congo - Th196 P3 | ecosystem: Host-associated > Arthropoda: Insects > Digestive system > Gut ...
CGAGGGGGGGATGGTTTCGCGGATGACGTATTGCGGTGAATTGTTTAAGGTGATGTACATCCGCCCGATGTATTCGCCGACCAGGCCCAGCATCAGAATAATCAACCCGCCCAACACCAGCACCGCCGCCACAATACTGGCGATACCCATCTGCAGCGCGTCGGGATAAAAGAAAATTCTGTTGATGACGATGTAGGCGGCATAGATAAAACCGGCAAAGGCGATGATGGCGCCAATCAGGGTGGCAATGCGCAGCGGTTTGACACTAAAAGCGGTAAAACCGTCAAACCACAGGGCCAGCAGCTTCTTCATCGTGTAGCCGGAGGTGCCGCTCATGCGCTCGCGGTGAATGACATCCACGTTGACAATGTTCTTGGTCGCCCTAAGCACCAGCCCGATCACGTAGGGATAGGCGCCGCCGTAGCGTTTGATCTCGTCGGCGATAAAGCTCCTTACGGCAAAGTAGCTGGACAAATAGAGATTTTTCGGTTTGCCCAGCATGATACGCATCATCAAATCATTCAGGTAGCTGCCCAGCCTGCGGACGCCAAAGCGGTGCTTACGGTCGTATCTGGCATAGACGGCATCGGCTCCATCCAGCAAGGCCTGGACCAGTTTGGCGGCTTCGTTTGCCGGGGTCTGGCCGTCATCGTCCAGGCAGATAATCATGTCGCCCGTCGCCTGATTAAGGCCCGCCATCAGCGCGGCATGCTGGCCAAAGTTGCGGGTGAAGCATATGCCGGTCAGGTGGGCCCTTTCTTGGCAGAGACCACGGATCACGGCCTCGGTGTCGTCCGGTGAGCAGTCGTTTACCAGGATGATTTCATGCTGATAGGCCGACAGTTTCGGCTCACTTCCCATCAGGGTGTCTATTTCGTCCACCACGGCCCGCAACGAATTGGCGGAGGCGTAGCAGGGGATGATGTAGCTTAGTAGCATGGGTGTTTACCTTTCCCCGTAGGGGAACACGACATCAAAACAACATCCTCTGTCGCTCCCTCGGGCAATGTGTCTATCTCCTGGCTAGCTGCCCGGCAAAAGCCCAGCTTTTCATAGAGACGGATGGCCGCCGTGTTTTTGGCCAGTACATATAGATAAAGCCTGTTCAACAATAATGTTTCAAACGCATGCTCCATCAACAGGCGGCTACATTCCGTGCCAAAGCCTTGCCCCTGGGCATCTGCCTCGGCGATAAAGAGGCCAAACTGCGCTGCCTTTTGCCTCTGATCTATGTCGCGCAGGTAGCAGGAGCCTATCGGACGTGCCGTTGCTTTTTCCACGATGATGAACTGGACGGCCTTGCCCGTTTCCACCATCGTGGCCAGCCATTTGCGATGCCCGTTTTCATCAAAGGGCCTGCGGTTTATCGATATGGCCATTATCTGCGGTTGGTTGCGCCAGCCCACCATCAGCTCCGTGTCCGCCGCGCTTATCGGGCGCAAATAAAGCTTTTCGCCGTTGATACATCCTTCTTTCATTTTATCATGCCTGGTCACTCTTTGTATACCTCTACTTTATATACATCCAGTATGCCATTTATCGTGTCTTGCAACACTAAATCCATGGCCACGCCTTGCTCACGGTAGTAGGCCGCAAGCCAGGAGGGGTCAAAACGCCTTTCGTTCATGAAATAGGCATAATCCGAGTCTGCGAGGGCCGTTTGCATATTGGCGCCATCCGGAAAGAAATGGGCCATTTTTTGCTCATATAAGGGGCTTTTTACGACCCAGCCGCCCATCAGGTCATAGTTGGCCGGACGGGACACCGGCGGTGTAAACACCGGTGCTGTAAACACCGGCTCCGAATAGGGCACGGACGAGTATACGTCGATGAAAAAATAATCCTGCGGGCGCTGCCGCGTATATGCCTGCATCTGCTGCCAGGTCTGGTTTACGTTCTCGCGACGGCTTTGCTCTGCGGCTTGCTCCTGCAGGGCGGCAGGCAGTGCGGACAGTGAGATGACGGCGGCCAGGCTAAAGACCACGGGAACGCACAGTTTAGCCAAGCCGACACGCCGGATATGCCTGGCGCCATACTCGCCTGATGCCGCCGGCTCTTGGTATATGGGCTTGAGCTCGATCAGAAATACCGCCAACAGCAGCAGCATTTCCACAAAATACAGGGAATGGGTGATGCGCGGCGGATAGCGGCCTCCCATCAGGACATAGATCCACATCCCGCTCCGCACGATACCAAAGAGCAGGGCTATGGCCATGTGGCGCTTGAAGCTGCGCCGCACAATGCCCAGGAGCAAGATGGCGGCATAGCCGATGATAATCAGGCTGTTGTAGGGAAAATGCCCGTATTCATCGCTGCTGGTCATCAGATAGTAGTACTCCCTAAGATTTTTCATTAAATCCGCACGGGCATCGTAGTCCTGGTATTTTAGCTCCTGGGCATGGGCGGCCACTTGGCTCATGGTGTCCGCGTTTATGTTTTCCGAAAGGCCAAAGTTATAATTTTCCAGCAAGCCCACCTCGCCGGGTGTAAGGCCTATGCCATCGTAGTAGGCAGCATTGCTTGCATAATCGGGGATGCTGTTATAGTCGTACAACTGGACACGGCTGTTAAAGAAGCTATTAAATGAGCGCCACTGCGGCGATGAATAGGCGATTACATGGCTCAGTTGTCCGGCCAGGATGCCGATGATGATGGCCGCCAGTAAGCCCACATAGGGCGCTGCCTGGGTCTTTTTGCCCTCCGGCGGCGCGACCAGCAGCCATTTATACAGGCCGGCCGTGCACAAAAGCGGCAAAAGGAGCATCAGCATTTCCCAGCGCAGTAAAAAGGATAACACCATCAGGATTATGCTGGGCACATTGGCTTTTAGCAGGGCAAAGGGCGGGCGGGCCGTTTCATCCAACTGCGTGGCCATGAAATTGAGCAGCGCGGCCCCGGCCAACATCGCGGCGGCCACGGTGTATTGCAAAAAGATCAGATGGCCCAGCATGGTCACCAGGACGACGATGAGCATCAGGGCCAGGAGGGCGATTTTTTGAAAGCGGGAAACGACCAGGCGCAGGGCGGCGTGGGCGCTAATGTACAGGGCAAAAAACTGGCAGACTATCAAAAAGAGTCCGTGCCAAGCTAGGCCGGGGGCCAGGCGGTACAGGCCGCTGATCAGGGCGCTCAGGGGGTAGTGCATTTGAATGTTGCGCGTCTCCGGGCTGCCGGTATAGATGCCGGCCAGGATGTCCTTCATCCAGACATCATCATTCAGGTCATAGAAAAAATCATGGCGGAGGACGACAAAGCCTAGGATTAGCAGGCTGTATAGCACGGCCATGATCCGGTTTTCATGCTTTTTAAGTGCTGACATGGACATTATAATAGGCCTTATAGGGTATGGAACCCAGCGCGAGCATTACCCTCATGGATGGGTAGTTTTCAAATTGGGTGGCCGTGACAAAGTATTTATCTTGCTGGGCGGCGAAGTTGGCTACTGCGGTCAGCATGGCACCAAATATGCCCTTGCCCCGCTGCTCACCGGCGACTGCCGCCAGCGTCGCTTCGACCGCGTATTCCATTTCATCCATCAGTTGAAAGCCGACCGGCTCACCGGAGGCACAAACGACGATGACCTTGTTACCGCATAAACCCGTTTCCACCCAGCTTGCGTATATACTGTCCGCTTTGTCACTGGTTGCGTGCGAGATATGGTACTGACCGACATAGCCGTTGAAGGATGCCATGGCAATGTCTTTCAGCCGCTCCATGTGCAGGCGCAAAAAATCCGCATCGGCGAAAAATAATTCCATCCCCGGTTCCAGCACGGGTTGCGGGCAGTGGCCGGAATAGTAGTATTCCATCGTGCCACCGCAAAACAGCGGAGCCTCAAAGACCGTGTTGGCAGCGCGCATGAGGGCCGTTATGTGGCCCGGCAGTCTGATGTTATAGTAGCCGCCCTGTGCGTCCATCTGCGCCTTTAGCTCCATAAGGAGCCGCCGCATCCGCTCTTCCTCTTTTTCACTGACGGATGTGTCCATGTTGGCAAAAACAAAGCGGACGACGAAAAAGGGGCGGCCGTATAGGCGGCTTAGGGGCTTGTTTTCGTCGATCTTAAAGCCGTGGAGGGTGTCGTCTTCATATATATGGAAGCTTAGCTCCCCCCGGGCGGCGATGTTGATGTTTGCAAGCTGGGCAAAGGACCTTTCGTGGCAGGTTTTGACATATAGGGATCTGTCGTCGATGAACGATGTTTTTGGCATGTTTATCTTATTTCCTGTTTGCATGGCTAATACCACGGCTGGCTCCGCATTCCATGCTCCCGCCAGCCTAAAACACTCGCAATCCGCCCTAATCGGGCTACTTGCTCGTGTTTTGCGGGTCACAAACCCACGCTTTTTCATGCAAGCATGAAACGCATGGGCTTTTGACCCTGGTATTATAAAATGCATAAATATGTTCCATGATAACGTCTATCTGTTCTGCCGTCAAGCCGTAATAGAGCGGCAGGCGGAGCAGTCTTTCGCTCTCGCGGGTCGTGTATGTGTCCGGGCCGCAAAAACGTCCAAAGCGTTTTCCGGCCGGGGCGCTGTGCAGGGGCACATAGTGGAACACAGCCAAAATACCCTGTTCGCGCAGATAGCTGATTAACGCCGTCCGTTCCTCTATGTCCCGTGTTTTGATGTAGAACATATGGGCGTTGTGCGTGCAGTGGGCCGGGATATGGGGCAGGCTGATATGCCCGGTGCTGGCCAGGGCAGAAAGACCGTCGCGGTAGCGCTCGTAGCTTTGCATCCTGTCGGCGATTATTTCCTCCGCCATTTCCAACTGCGCCCACAAGTAGGCGGCATTCAGTTCGCTGGGTAGATAGGACGAGCCGCAGTCCTGCCAGGTATATTTATCGACTTGGCCACGGTGGAAGCGGCCCCTGTCCGTGCCTTTTTCGCGGATGATCTCGGCGGCGGCCAGCCGCGTTTCCTCGCGCAGCAGCAGGGCCCCACCCTCGCCCATGCTGAAATTTTTCGTTTCGTGGAAGCTTAGGCAGCCGATGTCCGCAAGGGCGCCGAGGGGTCTGCCTTTATAGCTGCTCATGATGGCCTGGGCGGCATCCTCGACGACAAACAGGCCGTGATGGGCGGCGATGGCCATGATTTCATCCATATCGCAGGCGACGCCGGCGTAGTGGACGGGGACGATGGCCCGCGTTTTTTCCGTGATGGCGGCCTCAATCAGCCTTTCGTCGATGTTCATCGTGTCCGGGCGGATGTCCACGAAGACAATCTTTGCGCCCCGCAGGACGAAGGCGTTGGCGGTGGACACAAAGGTGAAAGAGGGCATGATGACTTCGTCGCCCGGCTTGATGCCCAGCAGGATGGCGCTCATTTCCAGGGCGTGGGTGCAAGACGTGGTCAGCAGGCAGGCGGCCGCCGCTGTTTTGTTGCCGAGCCATGCGTTACAGCGGCGTGTGAAGTCGCCGTCGCCGCTGATGTGTTTTTTGGCGATGGCCTCGCCGATGTAGGCGAGGGCGTGGGTGCCGATGGGGGCGATGTTGAAGTTGATTTGGTAGGGGGGCATGGGGGCTCCTGTTTAATTTATCGCATATACCACAAACGCCTGATTACTAAACACCACCGCGTAATCCAACCCTTCCATAAACACTTCCAGCAAAACCAGCTTTGCTTGGACGCTGGGGCGGTCGGGGATGGTGGTGTTCAGGATTAGCAGCGGGGCGGGGTGGCCTTTTACTTCAATTTGGGCAGAAAGGGCGGCCAGTTCTTCCTCAAAGCGGGCGCTACCATATGAATCCAGGTCCGGCCAGGATGCGGATATGGCGCTGGGGCGATCCAGATAGTAGGACAGGCCGGGGATGTTGCCATAAAGGATCAGCTCATGGCCCTCATATTGCGGGCTGGCCGCTAAAAAGGCGGTAATCTCTGACAGGGCGGCGGCATTTTCCGCATTTGTCCGCATCCCGCGGAGGATGTCGTTTCCGCTGACGGGCGTTTGCCGCGCTTTGCCGTCCTCGCCGTCGCGGAAGACATAGAAACTGCCCACGCCCAGGCTCATGATGATAAACATACAGACGATGCCCAACTGCATCGCCTTCAGGGGAAAGAGCGGCAACGGTGTCTCCGTGCTGCCGGCAAGGCGGCGGCCATAGCGGGCCAGCCAGTAGGCGCGCCAGACGGTGATGGGGGCGATGAAAAAGAGATTATTGATAACCGGCCAGACATTGTTATTGCTCCCCAGCGGTGTGATGAGGATGATGGCGATACCCAGGGCGGCAATCAGTTTCCAGTGGACGTCCACCGTTTTTGTGCAGAGCATATAAACCATGTTGATGAGCGATATGAGAATGAACACCGTCGCCCATTGCAGGGCGGCGTCCTTTTGAAAGAATTTGAAGTTGTACATACCCAGGCGGAAAAAGCCATAGAACAGGAGGGCTATCGCCAGACTATAGGCCACCTTTTTTAGGATGGTGATGCTTTCCTCCGCTATTTTGTTCCTGAACAGGCCGCTTAAGTTTATCATCAAAAAGGGGATGCCCGGCAGGATGCAGAGCGCCATGTAGAACAGCCATTTGGCCGATGTCAGGTAGGCCGCGCCGATGGCCCCTAGCATACCGACTACGCCATAGGCGGCATTGCTGTCCGCGATGCCCACAAGGCCCCGCAGCATATTCAGCGGTGCCTGGGTGCCGTGGCTGATCATCATCACCCCGGTCATGATCAGCAGGGCCGCCACGTATCCCGCCAGGCACAACAGCGTTTCCTTTATCACTTGCTGCTTGCTTTTTTTACGCAGCCAGGCATAGTACCACACACAGACTATCAGGCCGGCTTGCAGGATGTTGGGGTTGCGGACAAATACATTCAATCCGAGCAGGGCGCCGGCAATGACCAGGCAGGCCGGGTGGAAGCCGACCAGGGCGCGGAATATCAGGATGGCCGCCAGCAGAAAGAAAAAGTAGCTTAAGTAGTTATAGAGGATGACGCTGGGGCACCAGGCCAGGCCGATGGCCGCCGCCAAGCTGACAAACGCCACCCAGGCGGGCATTTTGGTGATGAAAAAACGGTAGGCGATGAGGGCGGTGGCAAAGACCAGCAGGCCGCTATAGACGTTCATCGCCAGCATGTATTGGCCAAAGGGGAGCAGGGTTAAGCAAAAGCCTATCACGTTGCTGAGGTAGGTGTTCAGGGCAAACGCCGCGTCCGCGTGGCGAAAAAACACGTAGCCGGCCAGGCTAAAGCCGCTGTCCGTCAAATCCACGCCTTTGTTTATGTGGAGCAGGGCGAACAGGAGCAGGAGGATGGGGAAGATGTAGTTTTGCGTGATTTTTTCCAGTTTCATGGGTGTACCTTATTTCACTTCTGCGACCCTACCCGTCATTGCGAGGGCAAATCTCGGACCTCGTCCGAGAGCCCGAAGCAATCCAGCAGTAAAAAGCAAATCGCTGGCTCTGGATTGCTTCGCCCGGTAAAACGGGCTCGCAATGACGTATGTTTTCTTAGCTAAATCATTTCACACGCCCTACCACCTTAAAAATTACCCGCCGGATAGCGTCCACGGCGATGCCGGCGCAATATATGAACAGCACCGTTGCGGCCATGTCGAGGATGGGGCCGAACACGCCCAGCCCATCCAGCCCGCCAAACAGCGGCCTTGTCCAAGTATACCACATATCGCGGATGTCTATGTGCATATGCAGCAAATAGACGCCCAGGCTTAGCGGCGCTATCCGGCGGATGCCCTGTGCCAGGCGTCCTTCTTTAATCCTCAGGTGCATAAAGGCCATGAACAGGCCGATAGCGGCCAGGTAGACGAGGATGAAATTATAGTGGAAGGGTACGTCGTAGTAGTATTTTAGCAGTCCGCTCTGGGCGTTCAACTGGTATATGGCGATTTTTAGGCCGAAAACCCCGGCAACGCAGAGCAGATAAAGTAGCAGGGCGCGTCCTTTTTTATCAAGAAATGAAAGGCCATATTTACGGATATAGGCGCCGCTTAGGTAGAGGACCAAAAACCAGCCAAAGTCATAGCCAAATTTATCCACGTTCAACATGACGGGGACCAGGCTTTTGATGAAGCAAAAATAAAATAGCAGGGCGAGGATGATTTTTTCCAGCAGTGTTTTTTCGATTTTTTCCAGGGCGGCGTTTAGCAAGGGGCTAAAGAGGTACATCAGGACAAAGGAGGTGATGAACCAATAGTGTTCGGTGGCCACGGGCAAGATATAGTTTAAGATGCCGTATATGCCCTCGGTGTCGGCGATGACGGGCTGGCCCAGCAGTTTTAGGATGAGCGGGATGAGGGCAGAGTAGAACAGCACTTGGCAGATGAGCAGTATCAGGCGGCCAAAAAAGCGGCGCGGCGTGAACGGGCTTAGGGCAAGGAAGTAGCCGGTGATGAGGACGAAGAGGTTCACGGCGACGATGGAGAGGGATTCCATGGCGAGGGCGAAGCAGGAGCGTTCGTTTAGTGGGTCGTTCAGTGATGGCAGCGCTCCGGCGTAATATAAATAATGCATCGTCACCACCATCAGCATGGCGATGATGCGCAGCAGCTCGAAGTTTGTTTCGCGTTTTACAGCGGGCATGCCTTACCCCCCTCTATCCGATAAATTATATCACACTTCTCTATCGTTTGCAGGCGGTGGGCGATGACGATGAGGGTTTTTTTGCCGTGGAGGCGGTTGATTTGCTCCATGACCTGGCCTTCTGTTTCCGTGTCCAGGGCCGAGGTGGCCTCGTCGAATACGAGGATGTCAGGGTCTTCGTAGAGGGCGCGGGCGATGCCGATGCGCTGGCGCTGGCCGCCGGATATGCGGATGCCGCGCTCGCCGATGCTGCTGTCCAGGCCATCCGGCAGGCCCTTCACAAATTCGTCCAATTGGGCCTCGCGCAGCGCCCGCCAGACTTTTTCGTCGTCTATTTCCGCGCTGGTGCAGCCGAAGGCGACGTTTTCGCGGATATTGCCGTCCATCATGAATATGGTCTGCGGCACAAAGCCGATGTTTTTGAGCCAGGCGTCGTAGGATGTGCGGACATCGCGGCCATCGGCACAGACGCTGCCGGAGTCCAGGTGTAAGAGTCCCAGCATGATGTCCACCACCGTCGTTTTGCCCGAGCCGGAAGCGCCGACAATGCCGACGGCCTGACCGATTGGTATCTCCAGGCTGGCATGGTCGAAAATCCAGACATCGGTGCCGGGGTATTTGTAGCTGATGTCCGAGAGGGTGATGCTTTCCTTTATTGCCATCTTCGGGATGGCTTGCTTGCGGCGGTATTCGCTTTCGTAGGCGGCGGGGTCGTAGACAATGTTTTCGTCGGAGATTTCTTCTTTCAGGTTCTCGCTCACCCCCTCGAAAAAGGGCTCAAAGTAGGCGGCCTGGGTGAGGTGGTTGTTGATGCGGTTGGCACAGGGTATCATCCGCATGGCCGCGTAGCCTATCGCCGTCAGGGTCGGCAAAAATTCATTCAGCTCGGTACCGTTTATCGCCTGGAGCATGATGTAGATGACCATGGCCGAGATGGCGACCGTCTCTATCAGCAGGCGGGGGGTAGAGTTATACAGATTATGGCGCTGGATGGTGGCGACGAAGCCACGGCCGCATTTGGCGTATTCGTTGATGAAAAAATGCTCCTTGCCGGCGATTTTTATCTCCTTTATCCCGGCCACGGCCTGATTTATCCATTTGAACAGGCCACCGTAGTAGTCCTGGTTCTCCGTGCCGGTGCGCCGCATGACGGGCTGGATGAAGCCTTTGATGACGAGCAGGACCACGACCAGCAGGGCGGCAAATATCACGGAAATGAGCGGCTCACTGACCATGCAGACGACGGCCAGGCTGAGAAAGACGATGCTTTCGCTGAGCAGTTGCAAGAGGGCGAGGATCAGGCCATACATATTGTTTACGTCGGCGGTGATGCTGCGCTGGATGACGGCGGTTTCGGCCCCGAGGTAGAATTCATAGGGGCGCTTCATAAAATTTATCATCAAGCGGCGCGAGGTGGCGAATTGGTTGGTGTAAACGAATTTGAGCGTCAGCTTGGTTTGGACGAAGATGAACAGGGCTTTCAGGATGAAAAAGACAATCAATGCCGTCATGGCAAAGATGGTGAAGCTGGTGCTGCTAGTAAAGCCCAGGGCAGCGTAGATGGGGGCAATGAAGCGGTTGGTCTGGACGACGAGGGGGTCCATCACCAGTGTGACGGCGGGTATCAAGAGGGCGATGCTCATCGTTTCCAAAATGGCACCGACAAACATCATGGCGACCAGCAGGGCCATGTGTCGTTTTTGGCGCCCATCGAGGATTTTTGTGAGTTTTTTCAGGGTTTTGGTCATGTGCTGATTATATCACGACCGTGCGCCTGATGGCAAACATCCCTCATTGCGCATCATATACTCCCACGAAAGGAAAGCGCTCCCCATCGGATATGGGATCATAAGAAAACCACGCATGGGCTTGTTCGGGTAGGTATGTGCCGTGGAAATAGTACACATAGTATGTGAAGCATAAAACCGCGACGATTGCCGCCATGCCGAGAACGAAAGCGGCGCCTGGGTTGTGACGTTCTTGATAAAGCTTAGTGATGCCGACAGACAGCAGTATCACGAAGAAAAGCCAAGCCGAGCCGGAGCGCAGGGAATGTGGATTGCCCTCGATCGTCAATGCCGCCCCGGCGAAGCTCATAATGATGCCCGTCAGTGAGAAAAGAGCGAGAAACCCCTCTTTTTTTGACAGCATTTTTCTCGCCGCATAAACTGGCACCGATATCAAGGGAATAACAGCGCTCAGGCCGACCATGCCAGAGACACCGATGGCATGGCGCAGATTGTGATCGCCCCTCCAAAACAGAAAATCAAAAGACAACAAGCCTCGATAGTTCGATAAGACAGCCCGGACTCTCGGAACGAAGCCTTCTATCGTAGTCACGGCGATATGACTGGCACGATTAGTCATAGTGGGCCACAGCAGTATCGCCGTGGTGAAAGGCAGAGCCAAGACGCAGGAGTATAGTATATGGAAAGATAAGGTTTTCGCCGAAAGAATCTTTTTGAAAAATAGCACACTGTAGAAAATCAACCAACATGCCACTGCCACGAATGCCGTGGACCGATATGAGGTGGCGGCGAAGACCAATCCCAGGGGCAACAGGATATGGGCGAGGATGGTGGTTTTTCTTTTGTCCTCCGTTTCCACATTGACGAGAAAGCTGAATGACCAAAAGGAAATGATGAGATATAACGGTGCGAGCGTTGAATCCCAAAATAACATCCCTTGCAGAAAGTTCCAGGGCATCATCAATCCGATGATGAGCGCGAAGAGCCAAACCTTGGGACTTTGCCCAAACCAGTATGATATGGCCCGACCCAACAGGATAATCGCGAGGATTG
>Ga0099364_10012677_pt1 | contig 11346 bp, 10 predicted proteins | sample TergutTh196P3_FD_73070 | JGI IMG/M metagenome (GOLD analysis project Ga0099364, IMG submission 73070) | Microcerotermes parvus P3 segment gut microbial communities from Pointe-Noire, Republic of the Congo - Th196 P3 | ecosystem: Host-associated > Arthropoda: Insects > Digestive system > Gut ...
GCTTGGCAAGGACGTTCCCCTGTCCTTATACGGCGATGAATTAAGATTGTCGCAGGTCATAACAAACTTACTTACGAATGCGGTTAAATTTACTCACGAGAATGGAAAAGTATTAATAAATGTAGAAAAAGAAAGAGAAGTTGGGGACGAAATCACTCTTAGAATAGAGGTGGCGGACTCGGGCATAGGAATTTCCGAAGAGCAGCAAAAACGGCTTTTTTCTTCTTTTGAACAGGCTGACAGCAGTATTTCTCATACATTCGGAGGAACGGGGCTTGGTCTTGCCATTTCCAAACGAATAGTGGAGTTGATGGATGGCCGTATTTGGGTCGAGTCTGAATTGGGCAAAGGTGCAAAATTTATTTTCAATATCAAGATAGGGAGGGGAAAAGAAAAAACCGGTGCTGAGCTGAACCTCAAGATCAACAGGGAAAATATCCGTATCCTTGCCGTAGATGATTCTGATGACATGAGGGCTTATTTAACGCACATAATGGATTCTTATAATCTGCCCTGTGATATGGCGTCCAGCGGTGAAGAGGCCCTTGAGCTAATTGATAAAAGCGGGGACAAGCCCTATAACATATTTTTTCTTGACTGGAAGATGCCGGAGATGGACGGAATTGCCCTGGCAAAAGAAATCAGAAAAATTATTGGGGAAGACGCGATTATTAACCTGCTTTCGGCGGATGACTGGAGCAATATAGAGAGTGAAGCGATTGATGCCGGTATAAGGCAATTTATTCCCAAGCCAATATTCCCGTCAATGATAATTAAGGCGATCAACAATTGCCTGGGGATGGATTCGGAAAATATGGCTGCCGGATCATCACAAAAAAGAATTTCTGAAGACGGTTACGATTTTTCCGCTTATACGATTCTGGCAGCAGAAGACAATGAGATTAACAGGGAAATACTGGCCGCGATACTGGAAAAGACAAACGTATCCATTGATTTTGCCGAAAACGGGAGAATTGCAGTTTCCATGCTCCAGGAAAATCCGGACAAGTACAGGCTGGTTTTGATGGATGTACAAATGCCCGAGATGGACGGCTTCGAAGCCACCCGGGCAATAAGGGCTTTGGAATTAGCGCAAGCCAAGGATATTCCAATTATCGCCATGACCGCGAATGTATTTCGTGAAGACATAGAAAAGTGCATGGCTTCAGGAATGAACGACCATCTAGGTAAACCCATCGAGCCGGATATTTTATACAGGAAAATCGCAGAATATATAGAGCTTTAGCCCCTCTTGGCGCAGGCGCGATAGCGCTTATTTAAGAATTTCTTATCGCCCGAGGCGCTTTAGCGCCTCATGGCGCGGGCGCGATAGCGCCTATTTAATAATTTCTTATCGCCCGAGGCGCTTTAGCGCCTCATCATGCGCCAGGGATTAATACCGAAGCGCACGGTAAAGTAAAGCCAGCCGAAGGCAAAACCCGCAAGGTGGGTTATATGAGCTACATTACCTCCAGATCTGGTAAATATAAAAAACAGCTCAAGGCCTGTAAAACCCAAAACCATCACCGGCGCCCTTAGGGGAAGTATGCCCCAAAGGTAGACGATGGAATCCGGGAAAAAGGCGGCATAGGCAAGTTGCACCGCGAAGATGGCTCCCGATGCGCCCAACAAGGTAATCCATACCTGTCCTGTAAACAGGTAAACAAAAAACGAGAAAATTCCTGCCAGGGTTCCTGTAACAATATAATATAGAAGAAATTCACGGCTGCCCATCTTCCATTCTACCTGACGCCCGAAGATGAAGAGGGCAAACATATTAAACAGTATGTGGCCAAGACCATGAGGACTGTGGACAAACATATAAGTGACAAACTGCCAAACCCAGCCCAGTCTTAGTACCAGGATAGGATTCATAGCCAGAACACCTGTTACCGGCACACCTCTTAGAAACATTTGAGCCATATAAATAAGCAAGTTGGCGCCAATGAGGATAAATACAATATTTTCGTTCCTGTACCGGAAAGGCCGCCTTAAGATGTTCATTGTATTAAGATACGTTTATTTTTCATTCCAGTCTACATGTTAGAAAGAGCAAAGAGCATCAAACTGATGGTTAGCCAGCGATGAACCAGGCAAGAATCATTTCATAATCTTCTATTGTTTCGGCTTTGACGAGGAGGTTTCGCAGGGCAGCGCTACCTTTTTGGCCCCTTTTGCCAGGAGGCGCTTTTGTATAGGCAGAGAACTGTTTGCGCATTTCCCTGCAGGCAGCCCCTTCGCCTATGTCCAGGGCAAGGGACTTTAAATGACCTAAGGCTACGGCCATACGTTCTTCAAAAGATACTGGCTCCCAGGCGCCGCTTGTTAGAAAGCTCTTTGCAGCGGGGAAAATAAAGGGGTTACCCCAGGCGCCGCGTGCAAACATGACAGCGGCACAGCCGGTTTCCCGGAGCATGCGCTTTGCGTCCTCCGGGGAAAATAGATCTCCGGAGCCGCATACCGGGATCTTCATTCGGGTAACAAGATCCGTTATGTGGGACCAGTCGCTCTTGCCGGTGTAAAACTGGCCTCTTGTTCTGGAGTGGAGGGTGATCATGGCGGCTCCGGCTTCGGCGGCAATGCGGGCGCATTCAGGATAATTCACAGAATCCAAATCCCAGCCGGAGCGCATTTTCACACTGACAGGTATGCCCCCAAGGCTTTCGGCTGCCCTAACCACTGCTTCCACTATCTTGCCCAAGCGGGGAGGGTCTTTCATCAAGGCCGAACCTGCTCCGGTTTTAACCACTTTGGGAACAGGGCAGCCGCAGTTTATATCCAGGCCTTCGGGCTTGAAGGGAGAGAGGATCAGGGCAGCCTTGTACATTGTTTCAGGTTCATGTCCGAAGAGCTGAATGGCGTAGCGTTTTTCAGTATCACCCCGCCTGATTATATCGAAGGTGGGCTTGCCGGCTCGTGTCAGGGCTTCGGCGGAGGCCAGCTCGGTGAAGCTAAAATCCGCTCCGTAATCCGAGCAGATAGAGCGAAAGACCCTGTCTGTATAGCCCGCTACCGGCGCGAGAAAAAGATTCCCGGGAAGTTCAAGAGAGCCGATTTTTACCGGACGATAAAAACTGCTCATTGCTCACTGTTCACTGCTCATTATTCACTTGGAATCCCAAAGAACCGGTTCGAATTGTCCCAGAGAATTTTCGCCAGTTCCTTGTCTTCCATTTCCAGCATTTCCGCCAGGAAGCGCCCTGTAATAGGCAGGTATTTTGGCATGTTCCGCTTGCCGCGGTGATCCGCCGGAACCATAAAGGGACTTTCCGATTCTATGAGAATTCTATCCAGGGGAAGTACCGGTATGGTCTCGTGCAGATTTTTTGCGTTCCGGTAAGTCAGGTTTCCGGCGAAGGAAAAGTAAAGGTTCAGATCCAGAGCTTTTATAGCATATTCGGCGTTTTCCGAATAGCAGTGAAGTACCCCGCCTTTTGGCGGAAGCCGGTCTTTAAGTATGTCCAATACATCCTTGCCTGCATCCCGGTTATGAATAATCACAGGGAGGTTCAGCTTTGTCGCCAAATCCAGTTGTGTAATAAAAAGTTCAATTTGAGATTTTTTGTCGCCGAATTTCCGGTAATAATCCAGACCTATCTCCCCAATAGCTACTACCCTGGGAAGGCTGGCACTCCTCTCAATAGTCTGAAGCCAGTCCCTGCCCGGGTTTTGTACCTCTGAAGGTGAAACGCCAACAGCATGGAAGACATTCACGGCAGATTTTAGGTTTTCGTAGACATTTACAAAATCAAAAAGGCTATTACATAAGGAGACGAGACGTGTAACGGAAGCCTGCCGGGCTTCCTGGATAACCATTAACTGTTCGATAGGGTCCTCACAAACGAGCCCTATATGGGCGTGAGTGTCAAAGTACTGCATTTATTTTCCATTAAGATATGATATTTGATCTTTCCAAACTGGAAGTAGGCTAATTGTAGCATTTCATAAGCGTATAGTCAACAAAAACTTTTTTAATGTATTGACTTGTTTATATGTTTTGGGTATCCTTTACAAGTCAAAATATCTCCAATAAGTCCATTGGGAAGAATTTTGTATGATAAAGACCGTAATTATTAGCTCTCTGAAACAGGATCGGGATAAACTTGCAGGAATATTGTCCGTTAATGCTGATATTAAAGTATTAGCATACGGCAAAGATGCTTATGACGCCTTGAAACTAATTGGCAAACTCAAACCTGATATTGTCATACTGGATAATAATCTTGAGTATATTGATGGAGAGGAAATTCCTCCCCTTCTTAAAGCCCGCTCTCCTTCAACTGCGGTTGTGATCCTTTTAAATAAAATAAGTGACTACAGTTTAATTAAAGCAGCATCGAACGAAATATTGGGTCTTGTCAATAAAAAAACGGATATGCCTCTTTTCCCCCAAATCATAAGATGTATTTACGACGGGGGCTGCTATATCAGCCCTTCCCTTGCCACCAGAGTTTTACAGCTCCTGGCTGACAAGAATCGTCATGTAAAACCAGACAGATCGCTCCCTGCCGGAGCTTACGATGATCCTACCAAATACCTTTCCAAAACAGAACTTCAGATCCTGACCCATATAGGGGATGGTCTTACTTCAGGAGAAATAGCCGTAAGAATGAACCTGGCAGTGGGAACTATCAGGAACTATATTTCTTCCGTAATGCGAAAAACCGGCCTTAATAACCGCTCACAGATGACCCGTTATGCCTTCCTACATGGCTTGGTTACTTTTGGGAGAGTGGAGAATACTAAATGATGAAAGTTCACATCTTGAATATTGTCTGGTAAAAAGTTAGGGTAATAATATATAGGTAAGAAGAATTCTTTTTTAAAGTGCAACCATACGGCTGTACAATATAGGAGTAATCACGAAACTTTGTTTCATGTTCGATTTTAAAATGCAGCCATACGGCTGCACAATATAGGAGTTAACAATGAAAAAAGTGTTAGGCAGTATTTTATTGTTTGTGCTTGTTATGGCAAGCCTTGGGGCTCAGCAGCATCTGCCAGAAATGGGTATGGCGCTCCGGCTTGCTGGAAGAAATGATCGGCTGTTTGTAAACCACCCTCAGCATCCTTTTGGAACAAGACTGAGAGTATTCAACTTGTTGAATAATACTGAGCTTGAGCTCAATGTAGAAGGGAGGCCAAATAATAACACATGGGCGCTAATAGAAATATCTTCATTGGCTTCAGAATATTTGAGTATTCCTCCTGGGGTTCTTAACCAGGTGCGTATTGATGTTTTGTCCGTACCTACCAGTACACCGGCTATGCGGCCCAGGCTTGGCTCAGTTTCTCAGACAGGAGTTGCTGTCGTACAGGGCAGCAGGACGGATTTAAGCGCTTCTCATCCATCCATTCCCATAGGCAGAGTTGTAGAACTAACCAATACCAGTAATGGGATGAGTGCAAATATTACCATTACAAGCCGTTGCCAGGCAACGGCTGGGCGGATTATAGAGATTTCTCCGGCTGCAGCCCGTGCATTGGGTATATCGAATTCCGGCCAGGTACGTCTTTTATCCAGGGATTAGGGAATTACAGGAGTAAAACAATGAATAAATTAAGGTCAATTTTATTAATTATACTGTCGGTTTTTCTAATTATTGTTCCACAGTTATCTGCGCAAAACAGAGAGTTTGTTTTGTACACCTGGGAAGATATGTTCCCCGAAGAGATTCTCAGAGGCTTTGAGCGGGACACCGGTATCAGAATCAGATACGAAACTTTTGAAACCAATGAGGAAATGCTGGACAAACTATTGGAAAATAATGGCGGCGGCTTTGATTTGATTATAGCTGACGATTATATTGTAGAATTTGTAAATCATCCGGAATGGAAGCTGGCGCAAATACTGGACAAGAGGCAAATACCCAACTTTGGCAACATCGATCCCTTTTTCCAGCGTCAACTTTATGATCCCGATGACGAGTATACAGTTCCCTATGGTGCAGGTGTAACAACCATAGTTTACGATCCCAGAAGGGTGAACATTCCGATTAGTGGCTTAACGGATCTTTGGCACCCGTCATTGAGGAACAACATAGGCATTATTGGCAACTACCGGGTTATCAACGGAATGGCACTAAAAGTGCATGGCAGAAGTTACAATACTACTAATATTGCCGATATAAGAGCCGCAGGGAATCTACTGATGCAGCTTTCCCCTAACATCCGAATAATAAAGGATATCGGTCTTGAGGAAGATCTTGTTTCAGGCAATGTTTCTGTAGCAGTTATGTACACCGATCAGGTGATGAAGTCCAGGCTCGCCAGGCCGGAACTAAGAACAGTGTTCCCCAGCGAAGGCATAGGTTTCGGTATCATGCCGGCCTTTATTCCGGTTAGAGCGTCAAACCCGGTTGCTGCCCACCGGTTTTTAAATTATATACTTGATCCTGTACAGGGCGCGCGGAGTTTTGAACATCTGGGTTATTACTGCACATTCCAGGCTTCCAGGCCGCATATCAATCCGGCTTTACGTGAATTCCTTATTATGCCTGATTTTCTGACCTTTGAAGCGATTCACAATATCTCTCAGGATGCAGAGGATGAACACTGGAGTATATGGGAGCAGTTTACAGCATCATTGGAACGGCGGCCTACAGCTCCGACAGCAGTACCTACGGCTCCGGTAGCTCCGCTGCCGGTACTGCCAATGCCTGGACCGGCGCCTCTTATGAGAGAGGAAGCAAGAAGAGAGCTTGCCCAGAATGAAATTTCCAGAGTGAATACTTCGCTTCCCCTATACCATCTGCTTGTTCTGGATCGCTCCAGGAGCGCAAGGAATTCTGACATCAGTGATATGGACAATGCTTCAGTTTTGTATAAATACAGGCACGGAACAAACGGGTATCTTGTCGTTTTGTACAGATCACCAATGACCGGCCCGGTCTTCCCGCAGTTTCCGGATGGATCTCGTATTGTTGTTAATATGTCATCGGTAGTTCCGCAAACATTACGTGATTATATAGGTTCTTCTGCCTTCAGGAGGTTTGTAAGCAACCGCACAGTTCTGGCGCAAATGCGGGATGCGTTATAATTTGTAGAGATGGAAAATTCCAAAACCCCTGCCTTGAACACGGATGCAAAAGTTATAACCCGTGAATATATGAAGAAATTTTTCCAGCTTGACAATTCCAAGCTGGATACAGCCCTGCTGAATCTAATTATGCAGCGCATTGTATTAAAGCAATATGCTCATAATAGTTACATCTGCCGAAGCGGGGACGAGGCGAACGAAATGTACTTCATTGAATCCGGGACGGTTCTTGTAAGGGGCAGGGATGGCGAGATAAGCAATGAACTTGAGAACGGCCATTATTTTGGAGAATATGCCGCCATTAGCGGTGACAAGCGTATGGCCGACATTCAGGCGCGGGGAGAGGTACATGTTTACAAGCTGGATAAAAAGGCTCTGTTGTATCTCACAAAGCATCATAATGGCATTTATGGCATGTTTTTACGGAATGTCTATGACCAGTCTGCGGAAAAATACAAGAAACTGGTCAAGCTGCTCAATGTAAAGCGCGGACTTGGAACCAGTACAAGAAGAAAATTGACTCTGCCATCGCTTATTATCAATTACGCCTTTGTGTTTTGGGTTTTATTAATGGCCCTGTTTTTTTCGCCAGACCCTTCTTTAGGCTTGATGCATCCTGTATGGCTTTGTTCTCCCATTGTGTTCATGGTAGTATACCTTGTTATAACCAAACGTGCCCTTGAAACGCTGGTGTTTTCTGCAATGTATGTTCTGATCCTGTATTCAGGGCTCGATTTTGTCGGTAATTTCACTTTTTATACAATGAATACTATAAGCAGTGCTGTGGATATCATCGTGATAGTCTTGCTTATGGGTTCTCTAACAAAGCTCTTTACCGCATCCGGCAGTATTAACGCATTAAAACACGTAGTACAACAGAAAATAAAAAGCACAAGTGGGACGCTTTTTACTGCGTTTTTGTCTATGGTACTCATTGCCCTTGACGAATATTTATCTATTCTTATAAATGGCGCCTGTTTTAAGCCTCTTGTTGATGAAAGAAGGGTTTCCCGGGAAAAAGCTGCCTTTGTCATGGGAATATCGCCAGGCGCATTGTGTATACTAAGCCCTATTTCAATAACCGGAATTTATCTTACCGGTGTTATCGCAATGTCAACCGGAGATAAGGGTATGTTCCTGCAATCAGTTCCTTATAACTTTGGCACTTTTATAGCAATTTTCTTTATTCTGCTGTTGGTTATTGGAAAACTGCCACTTTTAGGTGGTCTTAGACAGGCGCAGATCCGGGTTAAAAAGGGAGGCTCCCTCTGGCCTGAAGGTACAGACAATGATGATATCGATGATAATCAATATAATCGTGGACGCATTGCAAACCTTTTGTTCCCGGTTCTGGTTCTTGTCGTTTCATCAATTATAGCCGGAACTCTTGAAGCCGGAGTTTTCCAGGTAAACGTACTCTATGGCATGTTTATAACCCTTGCTTTTGTCTTTATACTCTATTGCTTCCAGCTTTATATGACCCCTGAACAGTTCTTCAAGAATGTGATTTGGGGCATTGAAAGCATGATTGGGCCAGTAGTCATATTTATTATAGGAAAATGTTTTGCCAACGGCATGGAAGCCATAGGGTTTAACTTATGGCTTGAAGGTATTGTGCATGGACTTATACAGGGGCAGGCATGGCTCCTGCCGCCGATCATTTTCGCTGTATGTGTCCTTGTCGGAGCACTATTAGACAATCCCTGGGCTATGTATGCCATTGGCATACCTATAGCAGTTGGCCTGGCGTCATCAATGGACGGAAATGCCGCTCTGTATATTGGTGCTGTTTGCGCTGCGGGTTTTCTGGGGAATGAACTTGCTCCAGGGGATATCTTTTTTATCGGGCCCATGTTGGGAGTAAATCCCATGAGCTATTACCGGGCAAAGCTGCCGTATATTATTCTAATAACGGTTCTTGCCCTTGGTGCCTATACAGCAGCGGGGTATTTTGGGATTTAGGACAAGGAACTACTTCACCGCTTTGATAATCTCGGCAATTATTTTGTCTGTATCTTCGTATGGAACCTGACAGGTGCCTACGGCTTTGTGACCGCCGCCGCCGTATTTGAGCATAAGGCTGCCGACATCAACTGTTGCGCTCTTGTTTATAACGCTGTATCCCACGGTGATGACTGTATTTACCTTTTGCTTGCCGTCTACTACCCATACCGATATGTTTTGATCGGGAAAGAGGGTGTAGAGCAGGAAGCGGTTGCCGGCGTATATAGTCTCCATCTCCCGCATGTCGGCAAATATGGCTTTGCCTTCAATCTTTGCGTGCTTTTTCACCATTTCCACAAACTTGTTATGCTGCTCAAAATATACATCGATACGCTCTTTTACATCACTCATTGCAAGGATCTCTTCTATGGGCTTGGTAAAAGTATTGTCACGGGAGAGTTTTTTCATCAGATCCAGGTTGCTTATGGTGAAATTACGTATTCTGCCCAGGCCTGTTCGGGGATCCACGAGAAAACCAAGCAGTACCCAGCCTGTTGGATTCATGATTTCGTCGGCTGTAAGGTCTGCTGAGTCCATTTTATCAACGTATTTGATCATTTCTCCGAATTTTCCCAGTTTTTCTGCCCCGCCGTAGTATTCATAAATTACACGGGCGCAACTGGGCGCAAGTTTTGAAACTCCTTCGAACTTTATATCCTTCCCCAGCCTTTCTTCTTCGCTTGAATGATGGTCAAACCAGAGTCCGCAGCCGTCTATGTAGGGAACATTTGCGAGTATATCGTTCTTTGTTGCCTTAACGAGCCCATCCTGTATGTCTTTCGGATGAACGAATTGCCATTCATCAACAAGCCCCAGGAATTCCAGAAGGGCTCCGCAGGCTAATCCATCGAAATCTGACCTTGTAATCAAACGCATTATTATCTCCTCCAATATATTATATCATATGTGTGCAAAATTTCCTAGTGATGCAAGTGCAAACCCTATAATACTACTTGAATCTCAGTTCGCGTTAGCGAACAAGTTAATCAGCTTCCAATATGATGCAACCCCCTTTGGGGGTTGAACCTCAGTTCGCTTTAGCGAACAAGTTAATGAATTTCCTATATGATCCAAGCGCGAAGCGCTTGACCTTTTTTTTAAAAATCGATACGATGTGGTACACTGGGAGGAATATCCCGTTTAGGAGTTTTTATTTAATGCCTACTATTAATCAGTTGGTTCGCTTTGGGAGGAAAAAGGTTGTTTCAAAGACCAAGTCTCCGGCGCTCCATTCGTGTCCCCAAAGAAGGGGAGTTTGTACTCGTGTAATGACTGTTACCCCGAAAAAACCAAATTCTGCACTCAGAAAGGTTGCGCGTGTGCGCCTTTCCCATGGTACGGAAGTCACTGCCTATATACCCGGCATAGGCCATAACCTCCAGGAGCACTCGGTTGTCCTGGTTCGCGGCGGCCGTGTGAAGGATCTGCCGGGGGTAAGGTATCATATAGTCCGGGGTGCCAAGGATACATTGGGCGTAGAGGACCGCAAGCGGGGCCGTTCCAAGTACGGCGCCAAGCGGCCCAAGGCTTAAGGAGCTTGGTATGGGACGCAAGAAAAAGGCAATAGACCGAGGTTTACTCCCGGATCCTAAGTATAACAGCGTTGTGCTTTCCAAGTTTGTGAACCGTATGATGTGGGAGGGCAAACGCTCAATCGGTCTTCGTATCGTGCACGATGCCCTTGGGATACTCCAGCAGAAGGCTGACAAGGACCCTCTGGAAGTGTTCCTAAAGGCCATTGATAACGTAAAGCCTATAGTCGAGGTAAAGTCCCGGCGGGTGGGGGGCGCAACCTATCAGGTCCCGGTGGAAATCCGGGAGTCCAGGCGGGAAGCTCTTGGCATGCGCTGGATAATCAACGCCGCACGGGCCCGTTCCGGCCACGCCATGGAGGATCGCCTGGCTGCGGAACTTCTGGATGCCTTTAACAATACGGGGACGGCCTTCAAAAAGAAGGAAGATACACATAAAATGGCGGAGGCAAACAAGGCTTTTGCCCACTATCGGTGGTAGGGCTCAAAATGCAGAGCATTTTGAGCAGTTGACATTTTTTTTGAAAACTAATATATTTAGTTTTCCATATTCGGTTTTCCAAACCGATCATCAAGCTTTGATGAGATAGGTGGAGCCGGACGGTCGATTAGAAGGGTAAATACCTTTCCGCAAATCTTCTGTTCGTTTCTTCTCACTTTATCTTTAATCAAATCTCGTTGAAATAAACCCTGTCCGAGGAGCAAGGAGGACACGTAATGGCTAAGGATAAGTTTAACCGGACAAAGATCCACATGAACGTCGGAACCATC
>Ga0099364_10012678_pt1 | contig 11346 bp, 7 predicted proteins | sample TergutTh196P3_FD_73070 | JGI IMG/M metagenome (GOLD analysis project Ga0099364, IMG submission 73070) | Microcerotermes parvus P3 segment gut microbial communities from Pointe-Noire, Republic of the Congo - Th196 P3 | ecosystem: Host-associated > Arthropoda: Insects > Digestive system > Gut ...
AATAAGTCCGTAAAAACAATTCGAAACAGACTTAGTGTGGCGATTCAACTAGGGCTTGTAGGAAAATTCAAAAATGGATTTTATGTGACCGAACTTGGAGAAACATTTAACAAATCAAACGACAATATCGACGATAGATTCAGTGAAGATCAAAAGGAAATAGTTCAATCTTTCGTAAAAGAAAATCCGTTCTATTCTTCAATTACATACAGTATTTTTTCAATAATAGAGAGTGTTTTTGTTCTTTCCAAAAATTCATATCCCGTACCCAAAGATTTGGTCAAAGACTATTTTGTAAAATCGGTCGGAAAATCAGATACATGGAGTGCTAAAAAATCTAAGGAAACAGCAACCTATATTTTTTCGAACTATGCTATTGAATTGGATTTTTTGGCAAAGGTTGATAATGAATTTTTTATTACACCGAGCGGGATTCAAGCCATTTTATTGTTGCAATTAAATAGATCAATCAAACTAATAGAAAATAAATCATAATGCCGATCTCTATTCCTCATATTCATTCTAAAAGTAAATATCTCTATAAGTGGATTCGCTTTTTCAATAAAATTGAAGAGTTGATGGAGTTATTTCCTGATAAGTCTTTTAAACGAAACAATACCTTTCTTGCAACTCTTGCTCACCGTTTAAGATTTGTGGCTAGTTTAAGATTTATTGTTATAGAAAGCAAAGACGAAGATATATTGGGCTTGCAAATGCAAACTTTGCGATACATAATCGAAGAGCGTTTTAGAAAAACATCTTCAAAAGATTATCGGGTTCAAAGATTGTTATCCGATCTGGAAAAAGAAATCCGAACGTTGGATGATATGTCGGTCTTTATACTTACTTGCGATCATATCATGCTCCCATTAAATCAAGCAATCACTTACCTTCCAGATATCGAAAAGAATTTTCCATTGAATATGGCAAAATCTTACCTTGATATTCAGGGCGAAAAGGGTATAGTCACGATTATAAACTTATGGGACGATGTGTGTAATCGTAGAAGTCTAGATGCTGGGCAGACTAAAAATGCGTTTTCTCGGCTTCGCCTAATACTCTCGGAAGACAAGTCAATAAGCAAAAAAGAACGGGATGTCGTTCTTACTGCTTTTACTCAAGAATTTGAACGACGGGCAGCACAGAAACGGAAGAAACAGGCAGGCGTCAGTTTAGAAGACGTAACTCATTTTATTTTAGACTATTATAAAATAAAAAGAGCTGAAGCCCCATCACATTTTCAGGCCGACCTTGAAATAGATAATTGGATAAAAGCAAAAGACGGTTGACTGATAGGTATTTCTTGTAAGCGGACAATTCGCGAACGTTGGAAAAATGTAAGCAGCACCACAGAAGTTTACAATCGCTTCAAAGTGAAATACATCTTTCATATTGTCACCTTTGACGAAGATTTATCTGACGACAAACTAACCCTGCTCGGCGAACAAAGACAAATTTTCTATTTACCTGATGACAGTAGAAGATTAAAGTACGCAAGCGAGCATGTTGGGCTGAAAAATTATGTTAGACCTATTTCTCAACTGATAAACGACATCAGAAAAGAGTTGAAATAAAGAAAGCCTTGCATTTATCATCTATCATAAATTCAGAAAAAAATGAAAAAAATATGCTTATTTTCAATCGTTCTCTGCCTTCTTGTCGGTTTAACCGGTTGTAGCGGCGGATATGAAATACGTACTTCGGCGCTGAGCGTTTCTTTTTCGGCGGACGGGCAAATACAATCGCTCGCTGTCAGAGGAAAAAAATTCAACAAACCGGTGGTTGCTTTCACGACCATTGCCGGATGTCGTCAGGAAGGGGCGACTATCGCTAAAAAAACGGATGACGGAGCGCTCTGGTTTGAGAGGACTATGATTCACGATTCGTTGCAAAAATCGTGTGTCATCACAGATAGATTTATTCCTACGGCGACTGGTGTGCGTTGGGAGTTGAATGTGAAAGGTACGGGCGAACCGTGGGGATCGGTCATCCGGACGCGCATCGAATATCCTGCCGGTGAAAGCGCACTGTTTTGGACAACCTGGGGCGCGCCGCAATACGACCATTCGTCGGTTGACGCATCAGTAGAGAAACGTTTGAAAAAATACCCCGGAGGAACCCAAATGTGGTTTTTAAATGAGCAGAACAATTATTGGGCGGACCCTTTGATTCCCGTTCCTTTTTCGGATGTGACATACAATTATGGCGCGCCATATTTTGGTTACAAACCGGAGAATCACAGAACAAATTATGCTCCTGTTGACGGAAATGTCTTCTGTATCCCCATAGCTACGGTTATCGAACCGGAGTACGGCGTCGGTCTGACGTTTGCGTTATCGCCTGAAGATGAAATTATTAACCTGACGATGGTGACTTCAGCGCAAGGCGACATCGTTTTTGAACGGCTTTTCAATCGAATTGCTTCCGACCATGATTGTTCGTTTTCGATGGACATAACGGCGCACGCCGACGATTGGCGTCCGGGGCTTGCATGGATGGGCAAGCGTTATCCCGAATATTTTAATCCTCCCAATCCGCAGGCGCATATTTTAGGAGGTACCGGGGCATATTCCAATTATAGCAGCGAATTTGATACGGAAAAGATGAAAAAAATGTGCTTCACCGTGAACTGGTCTGCCAGTCACGATTTCCCGTACATGGGTATGTTCCTGCCGCCTGTTGATAGGGATGAACCATGGAAACGCTTTGGCGGACAGGCGTGGAGACCTTGGGAAGCCGACGGTGGCGGTACAACCACGATCAATGCCATGAACGCTTTCGCCGCCGGGATGAAGGCGAAAGGATTTTTCGTATTAAACTATTTAAATGTATGTGAGTTCGGGGCAGGGATCAAATATCCGCCTCCGGTTTTGAACGATAAAGACGATAAAGAGCTTTGGAAAGAATCGAATGATTTTCTTTATACCGAGTTAGCCGATGCTATCCTGCCTCTTCCCGACATCTTGTCCAAACCTGAATATGTGGGCACTTTCCCTCCCCAGCCGTGGGGTTCGTGGGAAGGATGTATCATCATGGATTGCGGCGTTACGTCTTACCGCAATTTCTTGTTGGATCAGGCGCGCAGGCACTTGGCAGAAATTCCCGATGCTTTCGGTATTTGTATTGACCGGTTGGACTGGCTGCGATTGTTCAATGAACGGGCTGACGACGGTATCACGTGGTTTGAAGGCAAACCGGTGCGTTCGTTAGTGACTTCGTGGAAGCGTTTGATGGAAGAGCTGGGACCAATTATCCGTGACGCCGGAAAATTCGTGATGTTGAACAATCACTATAAACGTATTGACCTTCTGAATCATGTAGACGGTATTTTCGACGAATTTACATACGCGGGCGGTCCGTTGAATTTTACGGCTTTTCTTTGTGTCAATAAACCCGCGCTGGGCTGGACGGACAGGGCGGAAACCGTTAAAAATGAAGGCGGAGATACTTTTTTTCAAAAATACCTGTACCTGGGGGTTTTTCCGATGTGTCCTTTCCCTGAAAACGATCACTGTATTCATCCGGATGACGTGGTAGACCAAATTTATTTGGACTACGGACCTCTTATGAAATTGATGCAAAGCCGTCAATGGGTGTTAGAACCGCATGTCGTTGCCGTCGAAAACAACCTTGCCAAAGTCAATTTGTTTAAAATACCCGAAGGATATTCCGTTCCGGTGGTGTATGGCGATGCCGATAAGGTGCGCGTGAAAATCGCAAATATCGAGGGATTGAACAATCAGACAACCTGCGTAGCATATCATCCGGGGAAAGAAATACCCGAAAAATTGGAATTGAACAAAAACCGCGATGGATGGTTTTTGGATGTACCGTTGGAAAGGGGATGCGCTATGCTAAAAATAATAACCCAATAACTTATAATTATGAAAAACAGTATTTTAAAAGCGCTTTTTATGGTTTTCCTTTTCGGAATCTATCTCCCGGCGGAAGGAAACCAGATTAGTCTGAACGGCGGGTGGGACTTACATTTCTGGAAACAACCGGAAACGCCGGTCAGGTCGCCGGAAGCCATGCGTAGCGTGAAGTATCAAACGATCCCCGCCACCGTTCCGGGAAATGTGGAATTGGATTTAATGGCGGCGGGACTTGTCAGAGACCCTTTGACAGGCGCTAACGTCTGGGATATGCGCCTTTACGAAGACTTTCAATGGTGTTTTGTCCGTCGTTTTCCGACGCCTGAACTCCGGCAGGACCAGAAAATAGTCCTCTGGTTCGGAGGTTTAGACTGTTTCGCCGATATATGGCTAAATGGTAAGCAAGTAGGTTCTACCGACAATATGCTCATCGAACATGCTTTTGATATAACCGGTTTGCTTGAAAAGGGCAAGGACAACGAACTTTATGTCATCATACGGTCGGCGGTTCTGGAAGCGCAAAATTACCTTTTAAGCACGTTAGCCGTAAAATGGGGTAGCGCCAACGAAGAATCGGTGCATGTTCGCAAGGCACCACACATGTATGGCTGGGACATCATGCCACGCCTTATCAGCGCCGGACTGTGGCGAAATGTGGAACTCCGGATTGCCGATCCTGTACGGTTTGTAGATGTGCATTGGATGACCGAAAGAACGGACGCAGTTAGACGCAGAGCCGATGTAATCGTTGACTATCAGTTGAAAATACCTTTCGACAATATCAGTAACTGCTACGCCGTCGTTTCCCTGAAAAGAGGCGGGAAAGAGGTATTCCGCAAGTCGAGCCGGGTACTCTCTTTTGCTTCCCGTATTTCATTTTCCTTAAACGACGCTGACTTATGGTGGCCTCGCGGATATGGCGATCCCGCGCTGTATGAAGCCGAACTGCTGATTGTTGGTGAAAATGGCGACACGCTTGCATCCGACAGGAAAAACATCGGATTGCGTACCGTCAGGTTGGATTATACCGAAATAACCACGCCCGAAAATCCGGGAGAGTTCGTTTTCAGCGTGAATGGCGAAAAGATTTTCATCAAGGGGACGAACTGGGTTCCGTTAGACGCCCTGCACAGTCGCGATGTTTCGCTGGTGGAAGAAGTCGTCGGTATGGCGGTAGATTTGAATTGTAACATGCTGCGTTGCTGGGGCGGAAACGTGTACGAAGACCATCTGTTTTTTGACCTTTGCGACAAAAACGGTATCTTGGTATGGCAGGATTTTGCAATGGCTTGCAATGTGGCGCCTCAAACCGACGATTTTGCCGAAAGGATAACAAAGGAAGTCACGTCGGTAGTTCTCAAACTGCGCAACCATCCAAGCATCATTTTGTGGTGTGGAAACAATGAAAACGACCAGTTTCTACCCTTTCTCTTAGACCCTAACAAGGAACGGATCAGCCGCAGGGTGATTCCCGAAATACTATTCGAACTCGACCCGATGCGTCCCTATCTGCCCAGTTCGCCGTACTATACCCAGGCTTTTCATGATGCCGGCGGCAGGAGCAGCAGACAATGGCAACTGCTATCCCAAACGCATCTGTGGGGTCATCGCGGATATTACAAAGACCCTAATTATACAAGTACAAATGCACATTTTGTCTCCGAAATAGGGAATAACGTTTGCCCTAACAGGGAAAGTTTGGAAAAGATGTTCGACAGGGATTCTGTGTATCCATGGAAAAAGGGGACTTTCGAGTGGAACGAGCAGTGGCTGATAAAAGCGACGCGCATGTCACAATTTTCTCACAGACAGGACGAATTTAACAATATCCTTGTGAACAATATAAAGAGCCTGTTCGGCGAAGTACCTACCGACTTGGATACGTTTATCTTTGCCTCCCAATCGGTTCAGGCCGAAGCGAAAAAGTTCTGGATAGAATTTTGGCGGTCGGCAAAATTCAGACGGACAGGCATTATATGGTGGAACCTGCGCTGCGGATGGCCTGTCGTCTCGGCTGATATCGTAGATTATTACGGCGGCAAGAAATTAGCGTATTATTACATCAAACAGGTACAGTACGACGCTTGCGTGATGGTCGTAGACGACAACGAAAACAACACCCATCCGATAGTTGCCGTAAACGATACCCGTACCGAAAAACAGGGAACAGTAGTCGTGAAAGACATAGACACACAAAAAGAACTGTTTTCCGGCAGATTTACGATCCCCGTCAACGGAAAAACCATCATAGGACATATCCCTCAAACCGATAAACAGGCAATGTGGCTAATCGAATATACGATAGACAACGTAAAACTCACCAACCACTACCTGGCAGGAAAACCCCCATTCAACCTGAAAGATTACGAAAAATGGCACAAGGAATTAGGAATTAAGAATTAGGAATTAAGAATTTATCATTAATCATTAATAATTATAATTATGTCCCGCAGAACAAATTTTCAAAAAACCCTCAACCACGAACAACCAGACAATTTAATCCTTGATCTGGGCGGTTGCCCGCAGTCCAATATGGACGGCAAAAGTATGTATATCCTGCTAAAACATTTAGGTTATGACATCCCTGAAAAGATTGACCGCCTACGTTTTGGCAAGACGCGACGCATAGACGAGCGGCTGTTGCAGCGTTTTGATATTGATACCCGCTCAATAGGCGAAATTTACATGCCCCAGGATTCGCTCTACCGAATCATTTCAGAAGATGAATACGTAGACGAATGGGGTATCAAGTGGGTTTACGCCAATGATATGTATTGGGAACAGACCTGCTGGCCCCTGAAAGGCGCTACTATACAGGATTTGGATAATTTCCGCTGGCCTAATCCCGATTCCATAGACATGAAATTAGTAGAGGCGGACGCCCTGAAAGCAAAACAGTTGTGGGAAGAAACAGACTATATCGTTTGCGCGGAGCATCCGGTATATGGCGTCTTTGAATTGGGATGCTGGATGTGCGGTTTCGATGACTTTCTACTGAGAATGTACATGGAGCCGGAGTTTGTGATGAAGTTTTTCGAGAAGATATGGCAGTATCAGAAGCGCGTGATAGAAATTTATTACAGCGCTTTAGGAAAATATATCCACTACACCACAAGCGGCGACGATTTCGCCACACAGCAGAACCTGTTCATGCCGGTAGAAGCGTTCAACGAGTTTATCAAGCCCTTCTTTAAGGAGCGCATCGCTTTTACCAAGACGCTAACCGACGCCGCCTTTCTGCACCACTCGTGTGGCAGCGTTTTCAGCCTGATACCTGAATTGATTGATTCGGGGGTCAATATCCTCAATCCGATACAGCCTAAAGCCATAGACATGGAACCTGAAAGGCTCAAAACCGCTTATGGCGACCAAATCGTGTTCCACGGCGGCATTGACACGCAAGTCATACTGCCTTTCGGCTCTAAAGAAAGTATTGAGAAGGCGGTACGCTATACCATCGGGATAATGAACCGCAACGGCGGCTATATTTTTTCCGCAGCACACAATATTCAGGAAGACGTGCCGCCACAGAACGTTGTCTACATGTTTGACGAAGCCCGAAGAAGCGGTATTAAGACATCAAATTAATACAATGGAAAAAATAAAGGAACTTCTAAAAATCCTATATAATCGTCATTGCGAGGGTGATAGCCCGAAGCAATCCAGAGAATACAGGCGTTCTGGATTGCTTCGCTCCGCTCGTAATGACGGGAAAAATAATTTAAACCGTCAAAATAGCCTGTTATTTTTGCCGACCTTTGCATTATTATGGATGATAGTCGGAAGCGTTTCAGCCCAATCGAGCTTGAATTTCGGCTTGAGCCATCGTCAGGAAATATTGCCGCAGTCGAAAGCGCCCGTTCAGGCAGGTGTTCCTGTTCCGAAAGTAAACGAACCTGTAGTTTTTGTCCCAACGGCAAACAACGAGGTCATACTTTCTTCAGGTTGGGAAATGATAGAAATGTACAAGAATATAGCATCCGGAGCAGATATTTTCGACCCCGATATAGAGACGCAATCATGGTACAATGCCACCGTTCCCGGCACGGTACTGACTACGTTAGTAAACCAGGGCGTATACCCCGACCCCTATTTCGGAATCAATAACGTATCTATTCCCGATACGCTTTGCCGGATGGATTGGATGTATCGCGTCGTTTTTGACGCGCCCCAACAGGTTAAAGGAAAGCGGACACACCTGATACTCAACGGCATCAACTACAAAGCCGAAGTTTACCTGAATCGAAAGTTGCTGGGGACAATGGCGGGCGCTTTCAAACGCGGTATCTTCGATATTACTCACATACTGAATGAGAAAAACGTACTTGCCGTGAGGATCATTCCTCCCAGCAATCCGGGTATTCCCGCCGAGCAGATTCTTGGAGGCATGGGACCCAACGGAGGAACGCTTTGTTTGGATGGACCAACTTTCATCTCATCGAGCGGCTGGGACTGGATGCCGGGAATAAGGGATCGAAACGCAGGAATCTGGCAAGACGTCCGGTTAGCTTACAGCGGAGACGTCCGGCTATTCGATCCTCAAATCATCTCAAATCTACCACTACCGGATACAACCAAGGCGGAGCTGACGATCAAAAGCCATTTGAAAAATCTCTCCGACCAAACCCGAAATATCACATTCAGCGCTACAATAGACGATATTGTAGCGAGCAAAACATATACATTACTACCGGGCGAAACGATAGTAGGCGTGTTGGCTCCTGATGAATTGAGCCAATTGACTATCCAAAACCCGAAACTGTGGTGGCCCAATGGTTACGGGCAACAGAACCTTTACACGGCAGAATTATCGGCGAGTGTGGAAGGAGAGATCTCTGACCGGACGACTGTCCGTTTTGGTATCCGGGAATACAGTTACCAATTGATGGTAGATGCGCCCGGAAAAGAAAACCGGCGTATCGAGTATTGTCCCACAGACATCATAGACGCCGGTAAACCATTGTTTGATTATGAACACCGGAAACTGTATGATGACAAAAAATATCCCGCAGTAGTTATTCCGGCAATTCGCAAAGATATCAGCCCGGACAACTTTACGGAAACACCGGATCAGGAAAGTCCGTTTTTTCTGTTGAAAATCAACGGAAAAGAAATCTTTTGTCGCGGCGGCAACTGGGGTATGGACGATGCGATGAAACGTGTATCCCGCCAACAGTTAGAGCCTTATTTTCGCCTGCACAGGGAAGCCAACCTGAACATGATCAGGAACTGGACAGGCGCAAACACAGAAGAGGCGTTTTACGAACTTGCCGACGAATACGGCATGTTGATATTCAATGATTTCTGGATGTCTACAGGCGATTACAACCTGATTCCTTCCGACGATTATCTTTTCCGCGACAACGTCAAAGATGTAGTCGTCCGTTTCCGCAATCACCCGTCTATCGCGGTCTGGTGTCCCCGCAACGAAGGTTATGCCCTGACTTTCCTCGAAAACCTGATTCAACAGGTTATTGCAGAAGAAGACGGAACGCGCCACTATCACGGTAATTCGCGGCAAACAAACATGAAGCATAGCGGTCCCTACGGCTATCGCCATACGGAAGAGTTTTTTCGTCTGGCAGATGGTTTTAATACCGAGATGGGAACGGTTTCGTTTCCAACAGCCGAGACGATCCGCAAATTCATTGCCGAAGAAGATGTATGGCCTCTAAACGATGTACATGTATATCATAACATGCACTATAAGGGTTATGACCCGTTATACGCATGGGGAAATAACTGGGGATGGAAAGCCTATATTGCCGAACTTGAAAAATTAAACATGGAACCGAGCAGGAATATAGACGAATTTGCACAGCGGGCGCAGTTGATCAATTATATCTCGTACCGCGATATGTTTGAAGCCTGGAACCACAAGATGTGGGACAAGGCAACCGGTTTATTGCTCTGGATGACACACCCCGCCTGGTATTCGGTGTTCTGGCAGATGTACAGTTGGGATTACGAAACGCACGGATCATTTTATGGAGTAAAAAATGCCTGCGAACCATTTCATGTACAGTGGAATATCATCGATCACAAAGTGATAGCGGTGAATACCACGCTTCGCGACTTAAAGGATGCAAACGTGGAATATGCCATATACAATCCCGACGGGAAAAAACTGTACAGCCGAAAGGAAAAGTTGACCCTATCCGCCAACCAAAAAACAGACTGTTTCGTACAGGACTATCCTGACAACCTTCCTGATTTCGGTTTAGTACGTTTAACGCTGACCAACAGCCGCCGGGAAGAAATCTCCAGAAACGACTATTGGTATCACCGGAAAGACCGATACGACCTCTCACCAATAAGTGCAATAGCCGAATCGGGGGTAACCATCAGCGGCATACGGACAATGAAGGGCGACAACAACAATACGCTCATCAAGGCAACCATCAAAAATAATACGAAAAGCATTGCCGTTTCCATTAAAATGAATATACGCGACCGCGTAAAAGATGCGAGTTTATTGCCTGTATATGCTTCAGATGGCTATTTCAATTTGCTTCCGGGCGAGATTCGGGAAATCACATTCGATGTGCCATTAGCTGAATTAGACCTTAATCAGTACAAAATTACCGCCGAAGGTCTTAATGTGCGACGTGTGGAAAACAATCATTAATTAATAACCTTGATTGTGCTTTTGCCTGATTGGATGATGTAAACGCCTCGTCGTTGTAGAGACGCAATGCATTGCGTCTCCACTGATGGATGTAACACTGGTGCCAGTACTGTAATCGCCAATGGGAACCCATGCGGAGCCAGCGTTGATGACGGCTTCAAGCCTGAAACTTGATGTCAGGTAGTTATGTTCTTCATCTAAATGCGTGGCATTGGTAATAATGTACGGGGCGGAGGACGTCCGAAAACGAGGTGATTTTACTTAAATAATCTTAAAACATAAGGATGAACGCACGGATTTATAATTATCATGGATAATCGGCTTGCCGTCGCCGCCGTAGAGACGTAACATGTTACGTCTCTACAATCGTTGCGCGCTTCATCAGGTAGCACGTCCGCTGTGCCGCCAACAAGGCTGAAATGAGTTATCTCTTCATCGTGCATGAGCGTTTTTAAAAGCCCAAACGTTTCTTTCTTAATTGTCTGCGTTTGTAACATTCCAAATCTTTCTTTTTAAGGTCAAACAAAACTCTCGCCAGGGATTCATCCCTTGGGTCATAAAAGTCAGCGGTATTTTTTACAATTTCCCGTACGCCTTCCGGTCCGCCATAAAGTTGAAAAATGGTGTAAAAGTCATCCCTGTCGCCCCGTTCAATGACTCTTTGCACGATTAGCGACTTCATTTTTTCATAATCAACCTTTGCCGGGTTAACATCCCAAAGCAAATGGGAAGGTATTTGCGGATTATCCTTTATATGGGTTTTCCAGTCCTGAAACATATTAATATTGTACTGTTTATTGAATATTTGGTTCAAAATTATGCAACAAAGATACATAAATCTTT
>Ga0099364_10012679_pt1 | contig 11346 bp, 7 predicted proteins | sample TergutTh196P3_FD_73070 | JGI IMG/M metagenome (GOLD analysis project Ga0099364, IMG submission 73070) | Microcerotermes parvus P3 segment gut microbial communities from Pointe-Noire, Republic of the Congo - Th196 P3 | ecosystem: Host-associated > Arthropoda: Insects > Digestive system > Gut ...
AAACTGTAATGGATTGCTTCCGTTCCCCGCAATGACGAAGTACGGCCTGTACCCGTTATTGCGAGACGTTCATTAAAAAAATCAAACAGTAGAAAATGACAAGGCTTATTACCAGTAACGGAGCAATATGGATTAAAGTGCAGTATTTCAATGGATTGCTTCGTTACTTCGTTCCTCGCAAAGACGATACGCGCGTACCGTCTTTGCGAGCTTGCGAAGCAATCCAGAAAAATCAGAATATCAATACGTTGCTAAAACTTGTCATTGGCAGGAACGAAGCAATCTATTACAGTGTTATAAATTAATTATTTTTTATTACTAAGTTGTATTATAATATGGTTACAATCAAAATGAAGAAAGCAGTTGTTTTTTTAATAGCGGTACTGATGGCAGCAGGTTCATTTACAATACTCACCACTTGCTCCGATCCGAATAAGGATGATAATCCGGTCATCGAAAAACCGGGCGAAAACAGTGAAAAAGAACCGGAAGAGCCGCCCTCATATTTTCTTATTGAAAGGAACGATGAGTTCGGCGAAGCATTGGGCGAATGGGATGCGATGATTTTCGGGGTTGACAGTCTTAATTATTATTATAAATTCTCCGATTCCAGCGAGGCGGCTATATGGGACAGAAACAGGAGCGAGCTATTGAGCTATATCCGTTTTACCGAGGATAATTTGCCTTCAGTGATGGTCATTGGAGACTATACGTTTTTCTTTGCCAACTTCCTGCATCATTCATTTGACTTCTCCGTGGTTTATAACCACGAAATAATCTTAACGGAAAGAAATGTTACGTCTGATATCAACTGGGTTGAGTTTACTGACAATACAGCCATTCGCACCCGTTCGCTGTCGGCAGCAGAGGCTATAAGACTGAAAAACCTGCTGTGGAGCGGCGTGAGCTGTGTTACTACTACCATTGTGGCAGTGGGAACAGGGGGGCTGGCTACGATACCGGCCGTGTTGAATTGTGCAAACTTTTTGGTAACGCTTACCGATGTGGCCTGCGACTGCGTACCGGAATGGGTTAATCATCTTATGACCGTTTTGAACTGTCTTTCAGGCAATCTTCGAGATTGTGTGGGAGACGTACTCTTTGAGCAGGCCACCGATATACTGGCCAACATGGTTGACGATATCGTTGAATCCCTCGAAACACAGTCAAAACTTGCCATTGAATTTGATGTTGATATTGAGAATAAAAATGTCTCTTATAGAACGGCTTACGGTATATCTTCCATAAAGATATATCCTGAATGGCATAAAATATCTGCCGTAAAAAACGAAATCGGTATCTTTTACAGCATTGATCAAAATTTATTTACGCCCAACAGTAACAGAAATACCCTGACCGTCGAAGCTTCAGAGATGAATGAGCCTCTTATTCTCAGGGATTTAAAACCCGATACCGACTACTATTATTGTATCTATATCGTGTTTGGCGGGACAATCGCATACGGCGAGATAAAGACATTTAGAACCAAGCCGCAGCATATATACCTCTTTTCTCCTGCACAGGGCAGCAAGGTTGAAAAGAACAAGCCGGTCGATGTATCTTTCCAGTGTTATGGCCCTGAGCCGGACTATGAGTCGATACCGGACGTGGAAGTACATTTCATCCCAAGCAATGGAAGCGTCAATCATACAAGCCAGCATACGAACAGCACAGGGGAAGCCTCGGTAAGATGGACGCCAACCGAAACAGGCGCTACGCTGACCGCCCGCATACTCAACAACGACGGCAGTATTGTCAACGAAGCTACTTTCACCCCGGAGATTGAAGGGTTTGATATTGTCGGGACATGGAGTTTTGCGCAGTGGGAATGTATGATTAGACGAGAAATACATGATGGGGTTATAACTTATGAAGGATTTTGGTGCTGGGGGATAACAACAATGACTTTTTCTCCTGATGGAACATTTGTTGAGAATACTTACTTTCCATGCGTGGACAACTATCAAAGAGTAGAATCAGGAACCTATTCGCTGGAAGGTAATGATTTATTGATAAATCTCGGTGGACAGTTTACAATAACAATTACGTCAGAAAACGCTTTCAGTTTTTACAGGAGTTGTTGTGGTTATTGCAATGGAACTGTAAGCGCTACGCGCTTATCCACAAGGTCGTCGCCTGAAATACGAAACGGGGAAGAACAAATAAAGCCGGATACGGAAAACAAATTGCCTCCAAATACTTCCGTTATCAAACAGGATGGAAGTATTATCTATGTAATAGAACAGTAACAAACTTATGTTTCAAATTTTGTATCCCGTCAGGGAATGAAGCAATCCGCTGGCGCAGATTTGTAATCCGTGCCCTGCATCATGCAGCGCTCAGCACACCGGTTACAAACCGGCGCGAGCAGGAGCCGCCCGCCCGCCCGTCATTGCCAGGAGGAACGAACCCGCCCACACGGAATTTGCTGAATCGACGAAGTCCATTGCAATCCATGCCTTACCCATCGTCCCAATTGTCCCATCCGTCCCAATTGTCCCATCCATCACCTTACCCAATAAACACCAATCAACAAACCGGTTACAAACCAGCGCGAGCAGGAGCCGCCCACCCGCCGGCTTTGTGTGCGCTGTGTCTCTGTATTGAATAATGAGTACTCATTCGGATTCAGCACAGAGATACAGAGGACACAGGGATTCACAGAGTTTAACTGTCTATAAGCGAAATAAATCGGCAGGATTCATACCAAGAAACTGTTCGAAAGGAATACCATCCGTTCCCACTGTATAGAGTCCGCGAGGATGGAAGTTATCATTAAATAAAGATAAGCCTGTATTTAGGCTGTCCTTCCCGCTTTTTACTTCAAGGGCTACTGTATCGTTTCCTTTTTCAATGATATAGTCAACTTCATAATTTCCCTGATTCCAATAGTAAACATTAAACCGGTATTTCAATCCGCTATTGACAAGGTGTGTTCCAACAGCCGATTCGGCAAAGCGCCCCCATTCTTTGGGATTGTTGCGTACCGCATCGAAACAGTCATGCTGGCTGGCTGCAAGCAACGCATTGTTGTGTACCTGAAATTTGGGTTTCGAGGCTCGTTTTCGGATAATATCTGCAGCATATTTTTCAATTCCGGATAATAATCCGGCCTCTTTCAGTAGCGTGAGATAACCCGACAGGGTGGTCAAGTTTCCTGATTCCTGCAATTCCCCCTGTACTTTGGTTAATGATAAGATTTGAGAGGAATATTTACAGCCAATCTCAAACAACCTTTTTAGTAATGCCGGTTTATCTACGCGGGTCATCATCAGAATATCTTTTGAGACAGTTGTCTCTACCAGAGCATCCCTTATATAATCTTTCCAGCGGCTTTCATCCGAAATCAATGGGGCAGACCCCGGATAACCGCCAAAATAGATATACTGTTCGAGGTTCCATCCGAAAGCATCACGCATTTCATCAAAAAACCAGTGGGTAATGTTTGTGAGTTCATAGCGTCCGGCAAGCGACTCGGTAAGTCCTTTTTGAATAAGAAGTCGTGAAGAACCCAATAGAATAACCTTCACATTCCTGTCGGAAAACGAATCGCTGTCCCATTCTTTCTTTACGGTTTCGCTCCAATTGGGTACTTTCTGCACTTCATCGACAATGAAAAGAATCTCTTTTCTGTCGCTTTGCTGCATTTGGAGGCGGGCATTTCCCCACTCACGCCTGAGCCAGGTTGTGTCAGCAGCATATAAATCATCCGCCGTTACGAAAAGATGAGGTATGTCTATTTGCTGAATGAGTTGTTTTATTAAGGTTGTTTTACCTACCTGACGAGGTCCAACCAACACTTGTATAAAGTTTCTGTCTTCAGAAACCCTGCTTTTAATGTCCTGTAAAATAGAGCGTTCATACATGTTCTTAAAAAATTATTAGCTACGCATAAATAAATTATTAGGCAAATGTAATAAATTAATTCGCAAAATCCAGTTATTCCGACAAATTCAGTAATTTGCTTCATATCATTCTCAATGGGGATTATGAATATCCTGCCCGTTTTATGATTTGAAAAAGACCTGCCGGTTTACAATATGCGGCAGGTCTCCAGTGTAAAACCTGTTCATTCCTGTACTGTTAAGCACAAAGAATAGTTGTTTGTATGAGAAAATTAGGCATTACTATTTCATTGTTTTTAAAATCTGAAAATTACGGCAGTTTGATTGTTACCTCCAATGTCTCATATTCATAGGTATGGAGATTGATAATATTTGCTTTTATTTCCCTTACTTCGGCGGGAACGGTTAATAACCGTTCCGAATTTGCATGCAATGTCATCTTTTGACCATCTTCAAAGCGTAGCACGTAAGGCACATCGTATGGGTTCGTTATTAAATACCTGTTTGCCGTATTTTGATTGCCTGTAACAGGACTTATCTTTTTTATGTTTACGGATGCAAAGAAGAAATCGGTCAACAGCTGACTGTCTCCGGCAAGCATCTCATTGAAAAAAGCAATTGTGTTTCGCTTGAAAAGCGCCTCTTTGACCGCTTCGTGTGTATACTCACGCGCCAGTACAATAGTCATGGCACGAACCGTTTTTTCGGATATGCGGTAAAAGTTGTTTGTAAGGGAATGAATATCAGTGGTGGATATCGGAGCTAATTTAAAATCACGACACCAGCTCAATGCGCGTGGATACCATTCCGCTTCGTTGAATACCTCAACCGCATGAATATCTCCCGACTCAATCAATCGCTGGTTGACGTCAAACATTTGGCATGTATCAATGTCCCATCCGGGATGATTCCAAATAATATAACCTCCCTGTCGTACCGCTTCTTTGATTGCATCTTCGGTCGGTATATCCAGTGTTTTCGTGGCATCCGTAATAAAAAGGGCATTGAGATGACCTCCTTCCGGTTTTGAACGGGAGATTTCGGTTCCCTGTATTAAAATTAATCCCAATCTTTCAGCTTCCGGCTTGGCTATTTCATACGAAGCGTTCGGCCCGCCCGTTACATTCTCTTTGGATGGAATTGCCGAGGTATGATCGGTAATTGCAATTGCATCGAAACCATCCTGCCATGCTTCTCTTACCCTTGCAGTAGGCCAGAGATCGCCGTCGGAAAAAACGGTATGGGTATGGGAATCGAATTTAACGGGAACTAACCCGTTTACAGATGGTAGACGAATGATACGGCGCACATTGATATACAGCATATCATCATGGTATTCAGTCCTGTTTACATCATAGATGTATTTCTGAGCATAAGAAGAGACTGATAAACAACACCAAAGGCATATCAAAACAGTTGAACTGATTTTTTTTAAAATTATACTTTTCATTTGATTATAGCTTAAATTTGTGATAAAATAAAAAACGTCCGCGCCATTGCTATGGCAAACAGACGTTTGAAATCATTACTGTAGCCACCAGGTTTTTTGGTTGATATTATCATTCCCAGCGCCAAATTGATCGGTAATCGCTTTTGAAACATGCTCGGAATTGTAATTGTATTCCGATTGCGGATACATCCATCTGCAGGGTACGGATACGCCTGCAGGTCTGCGGTATGAGGGATAGCCGGTTCGCAGGTGTTCATAAAGCGCCGTCCACCCGTACTGGAAAAATGTTTGCAGATATTTCTGAGTAATGATCATTTCGATTTTGTTTTCAGGCGTAGCGGCGCTGTTCAGCTTATTAATGGCAAGCGACAGATAGTGGTCGGCTTTGTCTTCGTCCACATATTGCCCCATGTTTTTGGCGTAAGTTTCGTAAAATCTGAACGATGCTTTCACACCGCGATTATAATACTCCTGCGCATCGCCCTGTATCCAGCCGCGCACGATAGCTTCGGCAATAATCAGTTGAAGCTCGGCGTAGGAGGTGAACATTTTCGGCTCGGCGGTTGGGTCTTCATAGTAGCGTTCGTTCACCTTCGACAGGTCGCCAAGGGTGGCTTTTCTGTTTACTTCGCCGTACTGTACTGCCGGATCTCCCCCTTCGTATGCCGTAAAGTCGTCGATAGCCTTACCGGCTTCCTTGGCATTCTTGGTTTGTGTACAAAAGATAAACAAACGCGGATCTTCCCTGTCCTGAAGCGCTTTTATGAAAGTGGAATCCATATACATACCCGAACCAAATCCGCTCTCATTGAATAGCGGGTAGCGGTTGCCTTCCTGATTAAGGAATACCAGCTGTCCGTTGTCGTCGGAGCTGTTGAAAAGCGGACTGTTCGAGAAGATTTCTGCAAATGTTTCACGTACCCTTAAACCTGTATCATCGGCTTGTCCCGACAGTGTTATCAACACTTTCAGGCGGAATGAATTTACCAGTTTCCGCCACTGCTCAACGCTCCCGTTATAAATAATGTCGCCGGCAATGGGGTTGCTGTCTTTCTGGAGCAGCCCGTCTGCTTCTGCCAATTCGTTCAGAACGCCGATAAATACATCTTTCTGCCTGTCGTAGAAAGGTGTATAATTGTTTTCGGTTTCGCCTTTCAATGCGTCTGAATAGGGTACATCGCCAAAGGTAAGGGCAAGATTGAAGAAATAGTATGCCCTGAAAAATTTACCCAATGCCAGATATGAATCGCCAGCTATACGTTCAGCCTCTTCCATCATCTTTACTACATTGCGCATACGCGAATACGGGTCGAAATTTCCGCGGTCCCATTTATAGAACTGATAAACGTTTTCGCCATCAGTCTGCACCAGCATTTTGGCAGCATACAGGGGTGCAGTTCCGCTGAAATCGCGAAAAGCATCCCATTCGATTTGGGTGAGCAGCAAGCGGGGATGCGTTTCAACAGGTTGATTGGGATTAATATTCATTTCGTGCAAATCACTGCATCCGGTCAATGACACAATTGCTGCTACAATTACTATTTGTTTTATTACGAAAGATTTCATATTCAATGTTATCATTATATATTAAGGATTAGAATTTCATAGTTAGAGAGATTCCCAGATAGCGTGCCGAAGGGTCTTGCAGGTTGTCGTCATCGCCATAGTCGGGGTCAACGTAAGGCACTTTTTTCCACATAAACAGATTATAGCCGAAAAGAGATACATCCATGCTTTTGACGCTGCCCATGTCAACAAGTTTCGACAAGTCGTAGCCCACAGAGATTCTCCTGAGTTTGAAGTACGAACGGTCGAAGACGTTGGCGAATTTTTCATTCTCTTTGTGCGATACTGTAGCTTGATAGGGATAAATCTGGCACCAGTCCTGCCAGTTTACAGCCGTTGTATTGGGGGCGTATGTGCGTGTGTCCGACAGAATGTTTCCATCCACATCACGTCTCAGTTCTCCTCCTGTAACAACAACGCCATCCGGAACATAAATAGAACTTCCTGCCGCATATTCGGCATCGCGATATTCCACAGAATTAGGATGTTTGCCACCCCACCACCACTTTTCAACAGTCAATGAGCGGAACAATCCTCCCCATGCGCCGTCAATATTTACTTCTATCTTGAAGTTGTTCACATTGAATCGGTTCTGGAAACCGAGTCTCCAGTTTGGATCGCTATGTCCGATGTTCTGCACATAAGTATCCCGTGTTGGCAATCCATTTACGTTCAGAATCAGTTCATCCGAAGCGCTTTTTTGCCATACGGTCGCATAATAACTGTCAGCACGGTCGCCCACCATCAGATTGCCGAATTTATTTGCTCCCCCGCCGATTTCGGTCAATTTTCTTACGAAAGCGCTCCAGTTCACACTCATATCCCATGAAAAGTATCTGTTTACAACAGGCTTGGCGCCAATTACAATCTCCAGTCCGTTAGTGGTATATACATTGCCGTTCTCTTTCCGCGTCCTGAAACCTGATGCTTCCGAGATACTCAGGTCGATGATCTGGTTTTCGTCTTTAATGTTGTAATAGGTTACATCAAGGATCAGACGGTTTTTGAGGAAAGCGGTAGAAAGTCCCAATTCATACGAAGTTGATTTTTCGGGCATTATATTGGGATTAACCAAACCCTGCGGGTAGTAGACCGACGGAGTAGAACCATAGGTTGCTCCTTTTGCATAGGTGGAAGCAATACTGTAGGGGTCAAGGTCGCTTGATACCTGTGCCCAGGAACCATACAGTTTCAAATAATCAACAGCCCTGGGCATTTTCACAAATTCGGAAACCATTGTACTTAGCGCCACTGAAGGGTAGAAATAGGAGTTATTGAAAGACGGCAGCGTCGACGACCAGTCGTTACGGGCAGTCATACTAAGAAATATTGCATCCATAAAATCAATATTCATCGAACCGTAAAGGCTTCGTATGGCTTTTTCCTGCATGAAGTTGCTTGCCTGTACCGGACCTTGCGTGTTATTGAGGCTGTACACAAAAGGCACAATCAATCCGTCAGTCGCCAGATATTCCTGTTTCAGTTGCCGGTTGAGCGTTGAAGCGCCTGCATTGAGCGTCAATTGCAAGTTATTGGTAATTGCCTGGAAATAGGACGCCAGAATGTCTGCATCGAAGTTCATTTGCGATGTGTTCCATATCTTGAAATCGCCGTTGCGCGAGTCGCCATAGTTCATGTATGTTTTCGGACTTTGCATGTTCTCGTATGTTTTATTGTCGCGTGCCGATAATCTGCCCTGCAAATTCAGGTTGGGAAGAATATTCCAGTTGAGTTTCACTTTCCCGTCCGTTACACCCATATCTTTCACTTGTTCCAATTCGTAGGATGAAAAGTAGGGATTGTTGTACCAGGCATAGTTCCAGTTTGCCTGACGGTATCCTTCCTGCCCCGGCACATACAGATGCTCCCTTAACTCCTTGCCATTCACATCATCACCCATCCAAATCAATATGGTATACATGTGGTTTTTGGGGCCATAGCCATAGCGGGGATAATTAGGCGAATATACTTTGTTGTGCGAAATGGATGCGCTTAATTCCACCGTTCTGCTTAACTGGTAAGTCGAACTGAAATTGACGCCGCCGGTATGCAGTGATGTGTTGGGCACCTGTCCCTGTTGATAGGCATAGTTTCCGGAAAGGTAGAACTGTCCCCTACCCGCCCTGTAAGCTATCGAAAAATTATTGTTGGTAATGGTTCCTGTTCTCAAAAAATCTTTCAGGTTGTTATGATATTCCCAGGGAATGGGAACACGTTCGTATCGAGACTTGTCGTTGTATACTGTACCGGATACATCACCCCACCAGTTGATGGTTTCGCCGGTTTGCCTATCACGAATCGGACTGTTCCATTGGGCAATCATGGCGCCTGTACCGAATTTGGGACCCCAAATCATATCGCCGTCGGAAATACCGCCGTCGGCTCCATCCCAAAATTCATATTTGCCATACGATCCGTTACCGTACTGTGTCTGTGTTTTCGGAAAAACCGTAAATCCGGCAGTAATCATATTGTTTGTGCCAATACTGATTTCAAGACCTTCATTGACAGCCTGTTTCCTTGTAATCAATATGGCGCCGTTCTTTCCTCTCGATCCGTAGAGCGCCGAAGCGGTTGTACACTTTAATACATTGATATTTTCGATGTCTTCATTAGATATATCAAAAAAATCGGTTTCCACCGGCACGCCATCAAGCACAATTAAAGGTGATTTTCCTCTCAACAAAAACGATGGCGCCTGAAAAATTCCGGTAGGATTGTTGACCGTTAAACCGGCAACTTGCCCGGAAAGAGCATTCCCCACATTCATTGTCTTGGATTCCAAAAGGGTTTCCTGATCCACCTGCTGAGTAGTATAGCCCAACCTCTTTTTCTGCTGCCTGATGCCAATGGCGGTAACTACCACTTCATCAATGCTCTGCATTTCTTCTTGAAGGACAATTTCTATCCGTTGCCGACCACCGATGGGTTCTTCCACTGAAATGAAGCCCAAATAGCTGAACACTAAAATACCGTTCGCCGGCGCATTGATGGTATAACCGCCGTCTACATCACTAACCGTACCGCTTGTTGTGTTTTTCAGTACGATATTTACACCGGTTAAGGTTTCTCCACGGTTATCTTTAACCACTCCTGTTACCTGGGTTTGCGCGTAACAAAAATACGGAAACAACCCTATTCCTGCCATAATATAAAAAATAAATTTCATTGCTTTCATTTACATTAATTGATATAGATATTGTTGAGTTTTACTTTCTTGAATAGTTCAATCTGCGATTTTATGTCCTTTTTGTGGTTGTTCAATTCGGTTTCAAAACTCTCTGTATCCTCATTGTTTACCACAGCAATCGCCACTTTCAGTATATACGAGTAATCCTGTGTAGCCTCTTGTATGTTTATTTCTCCTTTTTTCAATCCGTTCCTGAAGAATTTTCCGATATTTCTTGTTGTATTGTAGACAGACTGCTTTTTGATGATTGTACGTTCGGTAGGGTCGCCGGGTATTAATTTCTCACGTCTAACGAACGATGTTTCAAAAATGTAACTCAGACAGGCTATTTCCTTTCCCAGCATGTCTACATCAATATCTACGTATTTGGGATCGTCAAACTTATCGGGAACAGCTGACCAAAACTCCCACACGTGGCTTTTGTTTTCAATTTCTCCTGCTGTACTTAGCGAATCTTTCTTTTCCTCGTGTTTATGGAAAACATCAGACCTGACGTCTTCAGTCCGTTCCAACATCAGGACATGCCTGGTGGAACTGTTCTCTTCGTTCCCTCTTTCTTTTGCCAGCGAAACCGTTGCGCAAAAGGAAATTAAACTTACCAGCAGAGCCAATCTGCCTACAAACGCTTTTTTCATATTCACTTTATTTATTACATTTATTAATAAAATTAAATTTTTTAATTCGGCACAAAAGTATTGGAGATTTATTACGAATCCGTAACGATACGGTTAATATTTTGAGAAGTTTTGATTACAGATTTATTAACCCGACCTGTTGAATCTGTCATTGTAAAAGCCCTTATACGGTACAGATTTCTCCACTGCACACACTCCTGCCGTCGTGTGTTCCGGTCGAAATGACGGTTTGGGGCATGCCGCCGTCATTTGGTTTTTTATCTTTAAAATGACAGTTGAGGGGGAATACCGTCGTCATTTGGTTTTTTGTCTGTAAAATGACGGTTGAAGGGGAATGTCGTCGTCATCCGGTTTTTTGTCTTTAAATGACGGTGAGGGGAATACCGCCGTTATCCGTTTTTTTTGTCTTTTAAAAATGAAGGCAATGACAGCTGCATACACCGTCATTTCGACCGGAACACACGGAGCGCCAGCGAAGTGTGTGCAGTGGAGAAATCTGCATGGTTAATGACTGCCTGAATAATTAAATTATATCAGCCTTCATTCCCCCCGCCGTCATTCCGACCGAAGCATACGGAGCGGTAGCGGAGTATGCGCAATGGAGGAATCTGTCATTGCAAAAGCCCTTATACGGTACAGATTTCTCCACTGCACACACTC
>Ga0099364_10012680_pt1 | contig 11346 bp, 7 predicted proteins | sample TergutTh196P3_FD_73070 | JGI IMG/M metagenome (GOLD analysis project Ga0099364, IMG submission 73070) | Microcerotermes parvus P3 segment gut microbial communities from Pointe-Noire, Republic of the Congo - Th196 P3 | ecosystem: Host-associated > Arthropoda: Insects > Digestive system > Gut ...
AGATTGCACACCTTCCATGATCCACTAGCCTTTGATTGCGTGATTGTCGAAGCCCGGAATAAAATATCTTTAACATTGAATCTCTTTATCAAATCGCTTTCCATCAATATGCCATTCACCTTGTGGTAGATGAGCAACGCGAGGAATTCGATGAACGCCCAGCCTTCCTGTGCGCTATATGATGTTTCATACTTCATGTTAAATCCGAGCGTGTTTTTATGCGAGTCAAACATATCCTCGATTTCCCATCTGGTTTTGTAGTTCAGGTATGTATCCTTGGCTGATGTGTCAGATTTTGCCAGCAACATTGTCACCCCAAAGCATTCCGTGTCCGCAACGACTTGACTCATCAAATCATCCGGTATTAATCCATCTTTGTCCTGTTTTTTCTTCATGTAGTTTTCCATCAGATACTGTCTGCGCTCGTTATCATAATAAACATAGACTTTACACCCGGCGAACTTCCGTTGAGCAATCTCGGTATAGTATATAAGGCGTTTGTGGTAAGAAAAACAATTATTGAGAACTCTCTCATAAGCGGCAAATTTCTTGAGTTCATTGGAAACCAGAGCAGTATTTTTCATGAGCGGCAAAATGAAGTCCGTTCCCTCGATTAGCGAGATGTTTTTTGCTGAAAAAAAGCCTTTATCGAGTATAATCAAACACCCTTTCACACCGATTTCATCTAACGCGGTTTCAAACGCAGTCTTGTCGGACATTCCTCCCGGAGCAACCAAAAAATATATTGGCATCCGTTTTTCTCTGCTGTATGCGTAAATCAAGCGGATTTGGGATTTTCCAATGTGTCCTGGCGAATACCCTTTTTCACAGAAAGGATTCAACCTTCCCCCGCTGATAAAGCTTGACCCGTCAAAGATAACCGCGCCACCATCGTAATTGGCATACTCTCTCATAAACTTTAACATGCCGCTTCTGTGTAGCGACAGTTTGCTCAGAAAGCTTGGAACTGTATTCTTGCTTAGATGGATTTCCGGCAAAATCGCTGAAATCGCCGACTTCGTGTAGGCAACATCCATATCCTTCGAGGGGAGATTCTCCAGTAGTTTTAGAACCGCCATGACGTATATACGTATGAAATCTGTGGGGAAGCATTCCCTAAGCTTTTCAAAGATATCCTGACTTGAAACCATAACAATCCGCGTCGCTCCATATTCCTTGGTGATGTACTCAACCGGTTCCGCTTCTTTCTTGTTTGGCACAAAGCCGAGCCCTTCATATATCTTGCCTATACAACCCAGAGATCTGCTCTTCGATTTCTTTGTTTCTTTGTCGTAATATCCTTCCACTCTGTACACATAGTAGTGACCATTTTTGTGGCGAATCTCGGTGCCGCCCGGCTTATGGCATTTAATAGAAACAGGAATCACATGAACCATCTCCTCAGTAAAGCATAGCGGAATATCTATACCATACTATACCACACTGATGAACGATGTGCAACTATGTTTTGCATTAAATACGTGTGTTTTTCGGGTCAATATCATCAATAATGAAGCGATTTCCTTGGTAATTTGTACATGTTTTCAAGAAATTCTGTTCGTTTCGCTCTACTGACTCTTAGATTTTCACTTTTTCATCTCTTTTTGGCTAAACTCTATACCACACTTTTTGGGAATTTATTTTAATTAAAGGTTTCTAAATTCTTCATACCGTATTTTTAAATCATTTAACACTTGTTCACATTCTTCAATTTTTGTTCCCATGAAAATATTAAAGGTTTTTCCGACTTTATTAATCATATTAAGACCTGTTAAATCGGGATTCATTTCAAATAAATTTTTGCCCTGTTCTATTAAGTGCTGTCCGTTTTCTACATCTGTTTGAGATAAAGGGTCTCCCTCTTTCTCTAAAATTACTTTGAAGAATGAAGCGGCATTTGTTGTTGAGCGCGGCAGATATTTTTTTACAAATGCAGCTATATATGCAGGTGTTTTGTCTAATTCTACTAAAAAATTAATCGCTGATCTCGGAAGTTCTTCAGGTTGTTTATTAGTTGATAAAGCTGCCCAAAATATTGCAGATATTCTTTCCTCGCGTTTTAACTTATTATGAAAATCTGGATCTCGAAAATTCAGAAGCGGTTGTTTATTTATAAAAACTGTCAAGAGGCATTTAAAATAGATCCACTATCGGCGTCGAAAAGTGAGCCACTTTGGAGCGATGTTTTTCAGATTTTTCGCAAAATATCACTCTCTTTTCTACGGCAATAATGGGAGGTGTTTTGGGCTAAAGCATCAATTCAGTTATTCTTTTGAGGCCTTTCCCATTCGTTGCTGCCACAGCCGGTAGCTTTCGTTACCTGTCTCAATTATTTCGCAATGATGGGTCAGACGGTCCAGCAGCGCCGTCGTCATCTTAGCGTCGTGAAATACCTGCGGCCATTCTCCGAATGACAAATTCGTCGTGATTATTACGCTTACCGTTTCATACAGTTTCGACAACGCGTGAAACAATAACTGCCCTCCATTTCTCGAAAATGGTAAGTATCCTAATTCATCCAATATCACGCAGTCGAATCGGCTTAATTGCTCGGATGTGCGCCCTCCTTTCCCTGAAATTTTTTCCTGTTCCAACAAATTCACAAGATCAACCGCTCCACAAAAACGCACTTTCTTTTTCTTGCGCACGAGGCTCATCCCTATCGCTGTCGACAAATGCGTTTTTCCACTTCCGGAACCTCCAACGAAGATTATGTTCGTATTGCTTTCAACAAATCTGCCTTCGCACAGCAGTTTTATCTGCGATTCGTTAACTTGACCGGCTTTGAATTCAAAATCGTATTGTTCCACTTCCTTTTGTATTGGAAATTTAGCTTGGTTCAGACGGTAGCGTAAGCTGCGACCCGCTCGTTCCGCTGACTCCGCTTCCAGCAGAGACAGCAGCAATTTCTCCGCTGTATATCCATGCTTTTGGCCTACTGCCAGTATTTCGTCATAGGCAGACCTCATTCCTTCCAGACGCAGGTCTCTCAGTACATTCAATATGTTTTCGCGCAGCATCACTCTTTACCTCCCAAAAGCTGGTTATACACAGAACAATCCGAACGCGGCTCTTCCAACAGTTTAAATTTTTCCGACACCGGCACATTCAACACTTTGGGCTCCTCGGTCAGGCGCGTAAGATAGTTCATTATTGTGCATTGGCTCACTGCGTTTTCCTCTAACGCCACAGAACACGCCACACTTAACGCTTCCAAACCATACGTTGGTATGGTGGACAACAAGACGCTCATCTGACGATCCCAGTCCGGGTAACGACGTAGCGCTTCCCATACTTTGCGTATTGACGATGGCAATTCCCAGTTTACAAAGGGCCGGCCGTTGCGAAGCGCTCCGGGTTTACGTTCCAGCAAAGGCAGATAATGCAATGGCTCTGTTATGCAGCGCCCCTTTTCGAAATTACGCTCATGTTCCGCCACGGCTTTTCCTTCTACAGCTACTACTATTCGGCTTGCGTATTTCCTTATCGACACATGCTTGCCGGCATATTCGCACGGTACGCTGTAATGGTTACCGTCAAACCTTACAAGACAGTCTGAGCTGGCTCTGCGCTCTTCTGTATCATATCCTGTGAAGGCTATCTTCTGGCTGCGAAGATAGGGCTTTTCTTCCTCATAAACCTCATATACACTCTTGCCGGCTATTTCAGGATGACTCGCATTGCGCGTACCCAACAGCACTTGTTCCTTCAGATGTTCGTTTAGGTCTTTGAGATTCGCAAAGCGCAGGCATGGGGTGAATATGCTCTTCCTGTTCGTTCCAACCTGCCTCTCTACACGACCTTTTTCCCATCCCGACGATGGGGTACACGCACTCGGCTCGAAAAGATAATGTGACGCCAATTGCATGAACTTTCGATTATATTCCCTCTCCTTACCTTTTCCTATCCTTTGCACTGATGAAGAAACTAAGCGACCGACACAACTCGCTTCGCTCGTTGGTCGTCTGCTTATATCGTCTTCGGATTATCATATATTCCTCGCTCGCAAAGACCTCCGAAAAAAGCGTGCGCTTGGATATGCGCTTCCATTACCATTGACAGCTCTTCTCGCTCAAACGCCATGCAAAATTTCATTCGACTGTAACAAAGGCAGAACTGTGCCACTTCTATCTTTCTCATCACCCCTCCAAGCTCTATGGTTTCATGGCTCCAATCAAATTGAAATGCTTCTCCTTTCTCGAATTGTTGAGGTATGTACGCGTTTTTCATTCCCATACCCTGCTGTTCTTTCCAATTGCTTATGTAACGCCGTACCGCGTCGTATCCTCCCTCATATCCTTCGTTCTGAAGCAAACCGTATATTTTCTTGCCGGTTTGACGCTTTTGCGGCGGTAACTGTGCCTCCTTTTCCAGAATTTCTTTTAGCTTATCTATATGCGGACCCAAGACAGGGTACGACACCTCCCTTTTGGCGTATTGGAATTCTGTCTGTCCGCTTGCAGCTATTTTTCTAACCGTATTACGGCTCATTCGATATTTCTTGGCCACTTCCCTCTGGCTTTCTCCTTTCGCTAAAGCCATCCTTACTTTTCTTATTGTCTCCACTACAAGCATCTCCCTCATATCCCTCCAACATAGAATGTCGGAGGATAGTTTCTCACATTACATTCGTGATAATGAGACTCCAAAGTGGATCTATTTTGCGCGCCGATTTCTTCTTTTCTGGTTCATTTTTGCACGCCGCTCGACACCAAACTCGGGAAAAAGTGCGGGCGATGCCTTGAGAGGTACCACCCGCATTTGTTTTTCATTGTCACCCTACAGCTTTTTTGTTTTTTTGTCTTTTGCTTTTGTTTTTCTGACCCCTAATCCCTACTAACCCCTGTCATTACAGAAGGAATGAGAAAAGGAAGCTTGCGATGACAAGGACAATCCCACCGCCCAAACGAGAGGAAAGCTGGGCGTAAGCCATCATCTCCATGCGGTTGGCCGCTCCCAGTACCGCAATATCGCCGTTGCCGCCGCGGTTTGCCATGCAAAGCCCGGCCGTAATAGCCGAGTCTATGGGGTAGAAGCCCACCATGTATCCCACTATCGACGAGCCCAAAATAGCCCCAATAACGATCATCAAAGCGGTGACCAGGTTAGCCACAGAGCCGGCGCTGACGAGGTCCATAAGGTTGAAATCCACGCCCATCCCCACCATGATGATGATTGCGCCGGTCCCGACCATAAAGCTCTGAAGCCGCTTGGCAGCCGCGCAGATGTTTGGCGGAACGAGGCCAAAAGCAGCGAGTATGACCACAAAAATTATCATGTAAGCGAGCTCGTGAATGGCCGCGCCAAAAATAGTCGGCAGAATCATCTTTGAGAACATACCTCCGAACGCGTAGCATCCAAGCGCCAGAAACATTGCGCCTCCGAGGTCTTTGATGTTGTAAGTGACTTTTACGTCATTGGTCTTTAGGTTGTCCTCCGTCCCTCTGATAAGCGTTTTCTTGTCCCCCGTCAGGGCGGGCACGGCGTTGCCTAATTTATTCAGGAGAGCCGCCGCGAAGATGCACATAACGTTGGCGATGGTTAGGATGATTATCGCGAAACCGTAATACTCCCTTGCCTCTCTGCCCGTCGTTTTAGCGAATATCTGTGACAGGGGCACAGCGCCGCCGCCGTTGCCGCCGCCCATTATCGGAAGAACGTAGTTAAGCGAAATATCCACCGGGTCTATTCCAAAGAACATTCCCGTTGCTATACCGAACACAAAGGCTACCGCCACGCCGCCCAAAATTGCGGGAATATAGCCGACGAAAGATTTAACCAAAATTTGGCGATTGAGCGACAGAATTGACCCCACTATAAGGAAAATTATGAAAAACGTCAGGAAGTTCGGGCCTGATCCGGAACTGATAAAGGTGTTGATAGCCTTGGAATACCGCTCCGGAATGACGTCGAAGTGTTTCAGCGTGGCCGTTCCGAAGAAGACCATCAGCAGCCCGCCTCCGATGTAGCTGTTCCAAATCGGCAGACGCTCGCCGATTTCGTCAAAAATACCCGCGATGGCGATGCAGAGCACTAAGACACCGGCCATATCCACCGCCAGGGTGCCGTTGCCCTTTGGGTCTTTATACGCCACAGAAAGGATAACGATTACAAAAATACCCATAAATAACTGCCACGGTAACCCATACAATTTCAAAGAATTTAAAAATTCTTTTTTATCTTGATTCTCACTCATTTTATATCCCTCCAATTAATATATAAAATATAAAAAATTCGATACGTAACTTGCCGTTATAACTCATATGGCTTTATCTGGCGAACAACATCGAGGATCGTTCCGTCCCTCGCTTCCACTATCGCGACGATGCGGTCGTCAAATTCCAGATCATCCGGCCGCCCCACCATCGAATAGGCCTTGTCCTTGAGAGCCTCGATCGTCGTCAGCGGAATTTTCGCCGCCGAAAGCGCGTCTATAAGGTCCTGTCTCAGGGGGTTGACTGCTATCCCGTAATCGGTTACAAGCACGTCTATTGAATCGCCGGGGGTCGTCACGGTGACAACGCGCTCGCATACGGTCGGTATCCGGCCGCGCGTCAGTGGCGTAACGATGATGGTACACTTTGCACCCGAGGACGCGTCGGGGTGCCCGCCCGGCGCGCCGCGCAAAATCCCGTCCGACCCCGTAACCACGTTTACGTTGAAATCCGTGTCAATTTCCAGCGCCGCCAGCGCGACAAAATCCAGTTTATTGACGAAAGCCCCCTTGTTCATGGGATTTGCGTACTGAGACGTCGAAATTTCGTAATGGTTCGGGTTCTCGTGTACCGACCGGACGGCGCCGATGTCGAAGTCCTGCGCATCAACGATACATTCGATCAATCCCTTTTTCAGCAAATCCACGGTGGGTTGGGTTATCCCTCCGATAGCCCAGCGCATTTTGATACCGCGCTCGACCATCAAAGGCTCCAGAAAGCGGTACACCGCGAGAGACGGCCCGCCCGCCCCCGCCTGAAAGGAGTATCCGTCCTTGAAATACGGTGTGGCAGCCATGACGCGCACACAGTTCTCGGCCATCATCAGGTCCCGTGGGTCTTGGGAGAGGCGGGCGGCCTGGCTGGCGATTTTTTTGGGCTCTCCGATTTCGTCCGCTACGACGACGTAATCCACGTCCACAGCCTGAATACTGGGCGGAAAGTTTGGAAACGGTACCAGGCAGTCCGTGATGACCACGACCTTATCCGCGTATTTCGCGTCCACCATCGAATAGGAGAGGACCCCGCAGTCCGACTTGCCGCCCTTTCCGCGGGCGTTGCCATATTCGTCGCTTGTCGGCGCGCCAATGAAGGCTACGTCAATGTGTACCTCGCCTTGTTCGATAGCGCGGACGCGCCCGCCGTGAGAGCGCAGAATTGCCGGCGTCTTCAGCTTGCCGTGCGAGACTGCCTCGCCCATTTTCCCGCGGATACCGCTCGTCTGCAGGCCGGTGACTATTCCGTCCTCGATCATCTTCGCAACGGGGTCGTGAGCTGTTCCCACGGAGGACGCGGCGATCGTTATGTCCCGGATCCCCAGCGCCTCGACTTCCTTCATGACCAAATTAATGACGTAATCGCCATCGCGGAAATGGTGATGGAAGGAGACGGTCATGCCATCGCGGAGCCCGCAGCGGATTATGGCCTCGCGAAGATTCTCAACAACCTTGTTTTCAAATGGCTTCACGGCGGCGCGGACAGTCGGTCCGGGTTTCGTGTACTCCTTGCCGTCGAGGGCATAGTTGCCTTTATACGCCTCCCGCCCGTTTACAAGCAGTTCGGCGGGAATTTCTCTTTTTACGGCGTTCTTCATTTTATATCCCTCCCTCGTAAATTCCGGAAGCCCGCGCCAGCGCCAGAATACGCTCCGCGCCCGGCAAAAACGCGATGTCGAACATTTTGCCGTCAATGGTGAAGACTCCTATTCCCTTGTCCGCATTTTCCCGGACGGCGCGAACGATTTTTTCCGCCTCGCGTATCTCCTTTTCAGATGGCGCGAAGATGTCGTGTACTATTTTGATTTGTCTGGGGCTAATGACGGATTTTCCGTCAAACCCCATCTGTTTTGCCATTACGACCTCCGCAGTGAAACCCTCTATGTCTTCAAGGTCTGTGAAGACGGTATCGAAACACTGCACGCCGGCGGTTCTGGCGGCCAGAAGCAAATTTCCCCTTGCCGCCGCCATCTCAATACCGCCCGGATTGTAGTCGGCCTGCATGGCCTTGCGGAAGTCACTGCCTGAAATAGCCACGCCGAAAAGCCGTTCTGAGGCTTCGCATATCGAGAGCGCGTTGAACACGCCTCTGGGGCTTTCCACCGCGGCCATCAGGAAGGTGCTCCCGCTCTCGCGCGAAAATTCATGCTCGGCCGCTTCAATAGCTGCCTCCACATCCTTAACGTCTTGGGCGGATTCGCACTTCGCTATGCGGATACCGTCGGTCCCTCCCGCTACGGAGGCGCGGATGTCCTCCTTCCAATGCGGAGTATCAAGCCCATTAATGCGCACGATGCGCTCTACTTCCCCGTAATCCACCGCCTTGAGCGTGTGATAAAGGGAAAAACGCGCCGAGTCCTTCTGGTTCTCCGCGACGGCGTCCTCCAGATCAAACATGACGGAATCGGGCCGGTAAATGTAGGCATCCTTCATCAGAGCTGGACGTTGCGCGTTCATAAACATCATTGTGCGCCGCAGACGATTTTTTCTGTTCATTCTCTTACTGCACCTCCCCACGGAACCTTGTCGGAGCATCCGGCTGAACGTAACACGGCGCATTCCACCCGCGCCCTGACAGTGCAGTCCAGCGCTCCTCTATCAACGATAGTTACCTTCGCCGCTTTAATATCCAACCTGGAAAGCGTCTCAAGCACCACCTCTTTGATCCGCCTTCCGTACTGTCTAAAAACTCCACTGTTGATCTCAATGATGATGCCATTTTCCAAGGGCTCAATCGAGACCTGCAAATCGCTGGACTCAAGAGAGCCAGCTATGGATGTGTTGACGATATCCATTTCGATAGATTCCTCCTTTCTAAACTAAACATGTTTCTTTCGGCAATAATATTGTATTTTGTATTGTGTATATTGGATACAATATTATTTTTTACAATATATCATTAATCCATTTTTTTTGCAAGGGGGAAATTTGGAAATTTGTTTTTGATTTTTTTACGATTTTTTATTTAGGGCGTGTTTGAAAACTTAAATTCGTATAGAAGTTCCGGCGAGTTGTTATTCGTTAAGGCAAGTTATTGCACAGCTTCTTAATTTTTGCTTTGCTTGCATTTTGTTGAAATAGCACAGTGTTTTTGAGTTTTCAAGCACGCCCTATGAAGAGAGAAAATTTACCTTAATTATAAAGAACATTAAATTTCCTCTCTGCATAACGGGGAAATAATGGTAAAATTGTATCCATAATACAATCGAAAGGATAAAAAAGATGCCGAACGTCAATAAGCTATCACCGGAACGAAAACGTCCAATAAGAGATGAAGTCTATCACCGGATAAGACAGGCCATCCTCCGGGGGGGGTACAAACCCGGAGAAAAACTACAGGAGGAAGCGCTCGCGAATGCTCTTGGAACCAGCCGCACGCCGGTCAGGGAGGCGCTGCGGAAACTGGAGGTCGAGCATTTAGTCAGCTATTACCCTCACAAAGGAGCGGTCGTATCGCCAGTTCCGAGCGACGAGATAGACGACCTCTACAAGGCCCGCGCGGTGCTGGAGCCTTTGGTGGCGCGCCGCGCCGCCGTCAGGGCAACGCCGGAGGATGTTGAAAAGCTGAGAAGACTCCTCACCGCAGCCGAAATATGTGTTAACCCGGACGAAACTCTCGATCTGGTGGAGCAATTCAACGACGTGTTGTCCGAGATATCCGGCGCCTATAATCTGGCCGCCGTCAGCCGCCAAATCAGAGAACTTCTCCAGCGCGTCCTGATTTTCAACGCCCCTAATCCTGAACGCCGTGTCGAAGGGCAGAAGGAGCACACGCTCATTACCGACGCGATAGAGGCCAACGACCCCGACCTGGCGGAGAAGTACACATTAATACATATTGAGAACTCTCCTCGAAAATTTAAGGATAATACTCAATAAGTATAAGTCCGCCCATGTATCACCGTTTACTGTCCCGTAAATCCGTCGGCGTGGCACATGTCAAAAATCGATAATATCGACCTCGCCGTCCTCCATCACTATCGCCGTCATATCCGAGTAGTACAGGTTGTCCCTGTAATCCGTCATCAGGTACATGAAAGCGTATATTCCATCGGGGAGCGTCGTTTCCTCAAAGGCGGAATCCTTGCTTATCGTGAAAGTTTCGTTATCGAAGGGGACCAGCGTCCCGTTCTCTCTATCCAGGGCAAAAAAGACGGTGGTAACCTCATCCCCGGCGACGAGCAGCCGTTCGTTCTTGGACGATATACCACCGGTCTCGCTCTCGTCCAGCTTCGCGGAGAGCATTTTGTACGAGGCGTCCTCGGTGTTGTACGCGACATTGAGGTTGTACAGCAGCCCGTCAATTTTTATGGGGGCCTCGTATAGTACGTATTCGTCCGTGATGGACGTCACATGCCACATTACCGGATGTCCGTCGATGCCTCCCCAGACGCCCCGGAGGTTGTCCCGGAAAACACCGCCCTCCCAATCCGCAAAAATATCGGACTCCTCTCCGAAGAATACAAACGGGATATTGTCCTCGTCGCACAGGGCCAGGACAAACGTGACGCTCTTCAGGTATTTTGCCTTGTCCCCGCCGAGGGTAAGCCGGATATACTCGGCTCCGTCCTCCCGTAAGTATTCGATCGGGTGATCTTTGAAACCCATATTCGCCGTGTCGGCAAATTGAAAGCTGCCCGCGGACGAGAACAAACCGGCCCGCGGTTCTTGAGGGCCGTCGTCGTCCTCATCTTCGTCATCTTCATCGTCTATCATAGCGTAGACTTCTTCCATGAAGTTTTCGAGAAAGTCTATGGCTTCATCTGACACCTGCCCCCGGACCAGCGGCTCATACACGTAAAAGAGGGATTTTGTCCCGGCCGCCTCGGCCGATTTCTCGTATGTGCCGAAACCATCTCCGTCTCCCGCCGACGGGAAGTACACGGAGATACCGTTGGAGTTTTTCCGGTACCGGCCGGTGACATTGTACACGACGCACTCTTTGACGGCGTCGATGACGGCTTCGGCGGCGTTGGGGAACAGGTGCGCGTTGGCCTGGACCATGCTCAACAAATCGACCATCGTCCCTTTCTTGCCGTATGCGTCCGCCTGTTTCGCTCCCCTGGACAAGGCCGCGAAAAATTCCGACGGCTCGTATTCCTCGTCTATGAGAGACGTATAGCACGCGAAGGTCAGCA
>Ga0099364_10012681_pt1 | contig 11345 bp, 10 predicted proteins | sample TergutTh196P3_FD_73070 | JGI IMG/M metagenome (GOLD analysis project Ga0099364, IMG submission 73070) | Microcerotermes parvus P3 segment gut microbial communities from Pointe-Noire, Republic of the Congo - Th196 P3 | ecosystem: Host-associated > Arthropoda: Insects > Digestive system > Gut ...
TGGCAGTGTTAATATAATCCTCCTTACAGCTTTTAAGCGCCTCCAGTAGAAAATCCGCCTGGTAAAACGGTTCTCCTCCCGAAAATGTAACGCCCCCTCCGGATTGTTCAAAAAAAAGCCTGTCCTTGTTTCTTTCTTGCTGCAGTTCACAAAGGCTTATTTCGTAGCCTATGGTCTCCTTTGCCCCGGTTGGGCAATTGTTACAACGTTCGCAGTGTATGCACTTTTCCGGGTTAAAAACTTGCTGCGGTTCAAGGCTAATGCTCTCCGGATTGTGACACCATTTGCATGCCATGGGGCAGCCCTTTAGAAAAACTGTTGTTCTAATGCCCGGCCCATCGTGAATCGAATAACGCATTATATTAAAAACAACGGCCTTTTTCAAGCTTTGCTCCAAAGCGCTTTTCCCCAAAACATTAGCTGACTATAATGATAATATACAGTTAAAGCATACAGGTTTTCAATAGGATTTTAACAGCTCAAGCCATCTTGTTTGAATTGCTTCGGCCGTTTCTTGGGTTGAAGTGTTTTCTGCAAACAGGGAAAAAAGCTCTTCCTCGAATATTTTGTCAAGTTCTGCCACAGGAAGGACGGGGTAAACCCCTGGATGAACCCTGGGGTAAACCCCAGAGAAATCAATAGCAGCTTCTCCGGCAATGGCTATATCACGTAACTTTAGGTGAAAAGGGTCCATTGTGGGCACATTATCGGGTATTATTCCGGCTTTTTTTGAAATATCTGAAATAAAGGCAGGATTATTGGTGAGAAAATCTACGAAAGCTTTCGACGTTTCCTTGTTGGCTGACCCTGAGTGTATGCCAAGGATCCATTCGCTGGTTCCGTAATAGGGTTTCCCGAAATAATTATCCGGCGCTGGAACCAGGGTAATGTCAAAAGCCTCATCGCCCATGCGATTTCTGATCAAATCAATGTTTTTTGCCGATGCAATCATAAAAGCTGCCCTTCCCATAATAAAGTCTTCGATTTTATCCCCAAAGACAATAAGGCCCTGATTATGTAATGAGGCCAGAAACGAGAGTGTATCGATAAGCGGACGGGAATTAAGCTGAGGGGTTTTGTCCATAATGAGCTGCTGTCCGGCTGCCCAAAACCAGGGGTATATGTCATGGTACATTCGGAACATATCATCAGCACTTACAATAAGCCCCCCGTTCCCCTCCTGGGTAACCACATTGGCATAGGTAATAAATTCGCTTCTGGTTTTTGGGGGTCGTGAGAATCCTGCATTTTTTAGTATGTCTATATTATAGTAGAAAACATTGATAAATGAAAGCAGGGGAGCGCTTGGGTTTTCCATGATTCCATTTTTTAGCAGTTCCCCGGACCAAAGGTTTTCCAGGGTAAAGATATCGCCGGAAATCCCTGCATCTGAAACAGTAACAATATCTTGTTGTATTTCTTCATACGATTTCCGGTTAAAGACGATTTTAATTCCAGTGTGAAGGCTCTCAAACTCATCAGCTAATTCTTGTAAAATACTTTCTTCGACATCACCTTCCCACCAGTGGGTAAACAATATGCTGGGCGTAGGTCTGGTAATATTAAGCTTAGTTCCCAGCCAAATCAGGGCTACTATCAGGGCCAGGGCAAAAAGCAGTTTATCGCCATGTTTTTTAATGTCAAAATCTTTCATGTTAACGCCTCGACTTTTTTGTTACTTTGGAGTACATACATAGTATGAGTAATGTTCTAAGACGGCTGCAATTGTTACGAAATCTGATTACCCGGCAGAGACCTAAACCCAGCAAAATTATTGAAGAGAAATGGGTCGCAAATTTCAGTAAAGAAAAACATACTCGTTTTGATATTAAATCAGAATCTTCCTTTGATGCCAATCTCCGGAAAAACGTTTTTTATTCCGGTCATTCTCTGGTTTTGGGACTTAAAAAGGAAAGATGTATAGCATGGGTGGAAGCTTCCGCGTTTCAGTATCGTGACATGGTTTGTTCCGGCACCATCCGCATTGATGCCAGGGGCGGATATGGGGCCGGAGGGATACTTTTCAGGAAGCTGGATGACGATACCTATTATTCTTTTTTAATTTCAAACAGATCTTATTTTCGGCTTGATGTCATAAGAAACGGGATGCCCTTCCCTCTGGTAGCCTGGACAGAATTACCGCTTTCCACGGGAGAGCTGCTTGGAGCGGATCAGGCCGTGGATTTTTCCATTATCACCAATGGCAACCGGATTATAATACTTATCCGTGGACGTTGGGTTGCAGAGCTTACCGATGCTTCCATTTTGGAGGGAAGTCTTTGTTTTGCCGCCGCTTCCTATGAAGTTGGAGATCCCGCATACAGAGTTATTCAAGTCCAGGATACGGAAAACATCTCTTATACCACTGAAGTCTTTCTTGAATCCTTTTCGGTAGATTCTCGGCTTACCGAAGTTTCGGCGCTTTATGAAAAATGGTGGGCTAGTTCCGATATTGATTCCAGCGCGAGACTAAAACTTGCGGAGACATTTACTGCAATGAACCAGCATAATGCCGCCATGGGGCAAATTCGGAAAAGCTGGGATATGCCGGAGCATAAAAAAACTCAGGCGGAACTTCTTTTGGCCGGACGTCTTGCCCAGCAGTTGAATTTTATGGCTGATGCTGAACAATACATTTCTCAATGTTTCCAGATGGATTTGAATAGCCCGGAAGGAAAGGCAGCAATGACAGAAATGGCCAAGATACTTTATACGGGGGAGCGCTATAAAGAGCTTGTAGATTACTGCCTCGAAGCTGTAAAGGTACATACAGACGATCCTGTCCTTTTTACCCTTCAGGGACATGGCTACTGGAATATTGAAGATCATAAACATGCCGCCTTAGCTTATGATCGGGCCTTTGAATTGGACAGGAAGAACGGAATTCCCGCCAAAAACGCCGCCAATGTTTACGATGTTATGGGTCGAAAAAAAGAAGCGCTGAAACGTTATCTTGAAGCGGGCAGGGTTTTTCTTTCTTCCGGCAATTATACTGATTTGGGGCTTTTAGTTCCCAAGCTGTGTTCTTTTGGGGAGAATAACTGGGAAGCAAGAAGCCTTGTTGGAAAGTGGGCTTTTGCCGTGGAAGACTGGAAAATGGCGGCGGAGGAATTTTCCCGGGCAAAGGAACTACGAAAAGCTATGAAACCCAAGCCGCCAATGGATGGCGCCCAGGTTTTTCTGGAAGCCCTCCTTTTGGTTCGGGCCGGAAGACAACGGGATGCTCTTCCACTTTTAGAGGAAGCGGTAGCTCTGGAAAAAAAATATGCTCTTTTCCGTTTCCGTTTGGCGGAAACACTGTTTCTTTTGGACGATGATCCTGATAATCCCAGGATGCTGGAAGAAATGAATGCAGCCCTGGCTCTCTCTGAAAAAGAGTCAGCCGATGGAGAAATTACACCGGTTGCCGTAAACGATGGTCTTAAAGGGTGGATACATAATTTCGCTGCCCAGGTAGCCCTGAAAAATGAAGATTTGGATTTGGCGGCTAAACATCTTGAAAAAGCCGCCAAGGTATTGGGAGATCTGCCGGCGGTAATGGTAAACCGAGGTCTTCTTTTGTTTCTCCAAGGCTCTCTGGATGAAGCCCTTGAGCTTCTTACAACACAGGATGATCCGGAAGGAGTCATGGCTAACGCCGCCGGAAACCTTCTTGTCCGTTCCGGTCGTTTGGAGGAAGCTGATGAAAGATATCGTAAGGCTTTGATTGCCGCTCCAAATAATATTGAGTTTATCTCAAACCGTGTTAGCTGCCTTATCGAGTTGAGTCTTTACGGGGAGGCGGACAGGCTTTTGGCCCATGCCCATACCATAGCGCCCAGCCCAACCCTGTTGGAGATGATAAGCTTTGTTGCAGTTAAAAAGGGAGAGTATAGCCGCGCAGAACAAGCTTGTAGGTCTGCGCTGGAAATGGATCCGCGTCACGTGCCATCCCTGCTATCTTTGGGCTGGATACTTCTTACCCAGGCCAGAAAAGAAGAAACCAGTGAAATAATTCGTCTTTTGGACACACTGGAACTCAAAGGAAATACCGCCAAGGGCCTTGAAGAACTAAAAACCCGGCTGGATGAACTCATGTATCAGACCGTAGAATGTGCCTGGTGTGAAAGGAGCTGGAAAGTTTTAAAAGATACTCCCCCTGTTCCTACAATACGGCTTTTTGCCATGCCTCCGGATGATCTGCCAGCCGGCACATGCGCTGGCTGCGGAAAGACTTACTGCATAAGCTGTGCCAAAAACAATCTTGATCCAAATGGCAGATTCATGTGTGCTGCCTGCGACCAGGGCCTTAAGCTGCTTAATGATGGCCTTAAAAGCATAGTTTACGAGTGGGCTGCCAAAGACGGCCTCGTTAAGAAGAAAAAAGCCGGAGCAAAAAAACGCACCAAACCCCGCAAATCCGCCGGTCCGAAAGGCTAGCCTTAAAGTCCGTCAAGGTAATCTGCTATTTCCCTGGCAATATGTTCAGGGCTTTTGTTCTCAGCGGAAACGGTGAAGGTGGCCAGGGTTTTGTAGGCTTCGGCGCGGCGCTTGTGCAGGGCAAGATGAGTTTCCTTTGGGTTGTCTGTACGGAGAAAGGGAGGAAGCCCGTCTCCGACCTCAGTAGCCGTAGCGTTTGCGCCGTCTAGAATTCGCTGCCAGGCAGTTTCGGCGGATACATCCAAATATACAAGAATAATGTTACGATAGCTGGGAACGTTTGGTCTTACGATCATCTCCATCGCTTTTTTATTGTCGATGATGCCTCCTCCAAGTGAAAGAATACGACACGTTTGTTCTTTTGGAATGATAGATTCCGGCGGTTGTATCAGGCGGGCTAAAGCTTCTGCTTCGGCCTCTCTGAAAATCTTTGGCCCCTCAGTAAAAAGCGCCCTGGGGGTTTTACCTGTTTGCTGCTCCACACATTCATCCAGATCAAAAAACTCCCACCCGCTTATTTCCCCCAGCGCCCGGGCGCATGAACTTTTACCTGAGTGTTTTGGGCCGGTGATAAGAATAAGATGATTTTTCAAAAAACCTCCGGCATCTTTGCAAGGACTGTACACTATACAAAATATAGTATTATCCTGTGATGTAGCAATAAGGCCCATGAAAGGAATTTTGATACTTCTGCTTTTAATAGTAACCGCAGCTCTTCCGGTTATTATCGTTTTTTTCTGGTTCAGAGCCGCAAAGTCTACGGTTACTCTGCCCTGGTTTCTGACATCGCTGACCGCAGGTATTGTTTCTCTTCTTTTTGCCGTTCTTTTTCAAAATTTTTTTCCCCTCCCCGGTACGATTGGACTTTGGTCGGTTTTTTTCGGTGTTTTTATCCGGATAGCCCTGGTTGAAGAGACAAGCCGCCTTGTGAGCCTGATTCCTCTGCTTAGTGTGAGTAAACTCCGGCGGAATTTGGATGAAAGGTTCTGCGCCTCTTTGGGACTTGTTTCCGGTTTGGGTTTTGCAATGATGGAAAGCGCCTTTTATGGGCTGTCGGATATCAATATCATCCTGTTTAGGGCTATTACTGCTGCGCCTCTCCATGGCGCTTGCAGCATCAGAGTTGGCGCAGCATTTTTTATCGTAGGCAAGCATCCGCTAAGGGCCCTATTCCTTTTTGTTTCAGCAGTTCTTATTCATGGGGCATACAATCTGATGATAATAAACCCAATTCTTCCTTCTATACTGGCGGTTCCCATTGCTTTTGCCGCATTTTTTGCCTCCGTGCATTTTATCCAATCTACAAAAGAGGACGATGAGAATAGTTTTATATCAAAGTCTCCCCTATCTTGACTTTTTTTGATATATTATGCATACTAGAGTATTCGACATTCGACGCAGGATAGAGCAGTTGGCAGCTCGTCGGGCTCATAACCCGGAGGTCGCAGGTTCGAGTCCTGCTCCTGCTAAAAAACCACCTTTGGGTGGTTTTTTTTATGTAGTTAGGCGTTAGGTTTGAAAGCGGTTGCATGTAGGTGTCAAAACTACCATTCGCGGGGAGTAAAATCCTTTGGGATTGTAAGTTTTACCGTGTCGCCGCTTTGTTCTATCATGTAAAAGCCGTTTTGGATTATATAATCCCGGATAGACTGGTTCATTATGGCACCGGCGATTGCTCCCTGGTATTTGCGGGTATCGCCCTTTCTGTCAGCAACACGCCGCAGCACTTCCATACGCTTGATATGCTTTTCAACATCGGCCTCATTCGGCTTGGATTTGATTTCAACGGCTATTACAAAATCGCCGTTTTCCAGAAGAATATCGATCTCTGTGATGGTATTGGGATTATCTGGTTCCCTGATTTCCTTATCCCGGGTTCGCTCAGTAAAATTGAAGCCCTGCTCGTTAAATTTTTCCATGATGCTGGGACCTACCAGGTGTTCTGCAAGCTCGCCGAAGCGGTTATTCAGATACCCCATTTGGCGGGCGTTTTCCTGCACAATGCGGTCGGTTTCTTTCATTCGCCGATCGAATTCAAGGCGATTTTTAGCCATCTGCTCCCTGTCTTCCATAAGAGCTGCCCAGACCTGCTCGAATGTAAGGCCCCTTGGATAATCGGGGATGTTCACTGCTCCCATTTTATGCTCCTCCATAAATATAATATGTATAAAAGGTTTTTCATATCCTATACTGCACGAATGTGCATTATGCTTTGGAATTTATTACAAATGTCACAAGGCTGAGACACTGGAGTGTCGATAAACCATTGCCGGGGTGCTTATTGCTGGAAAACATAACGATAATGTGATATAGTTACCTTATGGATTTTGGTATTAGCTCCCGGGAAAAGGGCGACTGCGTTTATTACTATGTTAACTGGTCTCCGCTGGCCTTGGCCGAGCGCTGGCTTATAAACTCAAAGGTTCCTGCTGTGGCTGGGGTTTTTGAAATCTACTGGATGGATGAGCGCAAGCACCTGCGCATGTTGTCGGTGGGGAATACACATTATGGGGGACTCCGCTCGGAAATAAGACGGCTGACAGACCCGGAGCTGACGCTTGACCAAAAGGCACGGGAGACCCTGGAAAACGAAGAAATCTGGTTTCGTTATGCTCCTTCACATTCGGCAGATGTTATGGCCGATGTGGTTTGGTTTTTTAGAACAACATATTTCCCGGAAAATCCCGGAGTGAGCCATTCAGGGCGTTATAAAAAAATCTTTATGAAAGAATCCGAGCCGGATAAGCTGCTTTGGGTACCGTAAAGCTTTCGTAAGGCTATCGATAAATCTTATAAAAAATAATGATTGAATATATAGTAGCTGCCAACATTGACGATCGTATTCTCAAAAGAGCTGCACATGTGCTTCAGGGAGGGGGAGCTGTGGCAATTCCCACCGATACAAGCTGGAGCATTGTCTGTTCCATGAATTCCCGTGACGGAATAAAACAACTTAAGACCATCTCAAAAGAAAGGGATGAGCGCCACTTTACCCTCCTTTGTTCTGATATTTCCCAGTTTGGGGAATTATGCAGCCTGGACAATACCCGCTTCAGGATTATCAAAAGGCTTACTCCGGGGCCGTATGTTTTTATTCTTAAAACCCTCTTGGGAACCGAAAAGGTCCTGGGCTTACGGCGTCAGGAAATAGGGGTCAGGCTTCCGGATTATCCTGTACCATTGGCCTTGATAGAAACGTTGGGCTGCCCTCTTTACGGCATCACTGCCAAGCGTACCATGCTGCCAGATGTGATAGATGACTTTTACGTTGAGGACTTTGACCGCAGCGGGGAGGAGCTTTCCAGGGAAAACAATCATTCTGCTGAGGAGGGCCTTTACCGGGAAGAAGCGCTTTTTGACGGGGGTTGGGAACTGGAAGATATACGGGGTCTTGATCTCATTCTGGATCCGGGGGAGGATCGAAGCAGGTTTGTTTCAACCGTGCTGGATTTACGATCAGGGGATATACAGTTACTAAGGCAGGGAGTCGGCGTCTGGCCGGTTTAGCGCTCATGGAAAAGAAATTGATACGTGTCGTTTTTAGACGGCGTGTTTTTATCATAAGTATAATCCTGATTCAGTTGGCCTTTATATTTTTTGTAATTGCCAATACAAACCGGGCCTTCCGTTATATAGATATAGTCCTCAGGGGCTTCAGCATCGTGGTCTGTTTTTACATTTTGAATAAAAAAGAAAAATCCGCTTATAAATTAACCTGGATATTTTTGATTCTTCTTTTCCCGCTTTTTGGCGGTATTGTGTATGCCTTTTTTTATACCCAATCGAGCTCCCGGAAACTCAACCGGCAGATGGATAAAGTAATTGTCGTTTACAGGCCTTTCTTTTCTTTTGCGGGAGATTTCCTGCCGGAGCTGGCCCTGCAGCACCGGGAATGCCTGCCCCAGGCCCATTACCTGCAGGAGTTTGCAGGGTTTCCTGTGTACAAAAATACCGAAACGCTATACCTGGATTCCGGCGAGAGTTTTTTCCGCCAGATACTGGAAGAAATGGAAAAGGCCGAAAAATATATTTTTCTTGAATTTTTCATACTCCGCGAAGGAAAAATGCTTGACCCCATCATTGAACTTCTTGAACGAAAAGCACAAGAAGGACTCGATGTCAGGATTATCTACGATGACCTTGGCTGTTTTATGACGCTGCCATCGAACTTCAACAAGGTTCTTGAACAGAAGGGCATAAAGTGTATGATTTTTAACCGCTTCAAGCCCATCTTGTCTTCGCTCCAGAACAACCGCGATCACCGGAAGATTATATGCATTGATGGTATAACCGCTTTTACCGGCGGCATGAACCTGGCGGACGAATACATTAACGCCCGTGAACGCTTTGGTCATTGGAAGGACGCTGCCATCATGATTCGGGGAGATGCGGCCTGGAGTCTTACGCTCATTTTTCTCCAGATGTGGAATCTGGGCAGAAAGGAATACGAGGACGCCGCCTTGTTGTATCCCTGGAAGAACGAGCCCTGTCCAATCAAATCCGATGGTTATGTCCAGCCTTATGCGGACAGCCCCATTGACGAGGATAATGTGGGTGAACACGTGTATATCCAGATCATCAATAACGCCAAGGAATATGTGTATATCAACACTCCTTATCTGATATTGGATGATACCCTGCTGTCCGCGCTGACCCTTGCGGCCAAAAGCGGGGTGGATGTGCGGATTATTACCCCCTACCGCTGGGACAAATGGGTTGTGGCCATAGTTTCCCGATCGTACTACCGCCTTCTTATCCGGGCGGGTGTGAAAATTTACGAATATTCAGCCGGATTTAACCACTCAAAAACCTTCGTCTCCGATGACCGTGTGGCCACTGTGGGAACCACCAACCTGGACTTCCGGAGTTTATACCTTCATTTTGAGTGCGGTGTCTGGATGTATAATACCGGAAGTGTAACGCATGTGAAAGAAGATTTTATCCGCACCCTTGACGCCTCAAAGGAAATTACCCTGAAGGATTGTTCCCGAAATGCGGCGCAAAGAATAGTGCAGGATGTGTTACGTCTGTTTGCGCCGCTTATGTAAAAAGCGCTTAATTCGCTGTTATTGCAAAGTTTTTCGTCAATGTATTGCTTCTATTGCCTCCGGTATCAACAATATAAGCTTCGAAGCTGTAATCATTGGCAATCTGGATTATGGTATATCCAAGATTGGTTTGCCAAAACGTACGATAGTCAAATCCCATAGGAACTTCTCCTTCGTAGATAATGCCGCCGCCTTTTTTAAAGGTCACGCAAAGTTTTTCAATGGTATAAGTAGATGAGTTGCTTCCGCGAACAAGAAAGCCTACGCCTTGGCTGCCTTCACTTACGCTGAATGATGTCCTGTTATTGCGAAAATTATAGCCAAAATTTGGACGATCTGCCTCTGTAACTAAATAAATGCTATCCAGTTTTAGGATGGAATCAGGCTCATTTGGACAACCTGTAAAGGTCAAAGCAAGAACAAATATAACACCTAATATCAAAAAAATCTTTTTCATAAAAAACTCCTTTGCGTATTGGCCCGCCGACCTTTGATAAAAAGCCCCTGAAGACATTTTTGCGTTGTGAGAATAATAATATGGGAGGGGGAAAAACTGCAAGTGAGCGCATTGCCAATTATTTGATGCTCTTTCACGCTGACATACCGCCGGGCTTCAGTCGTCACTATCAATATGAAGAATGGGGTTTAGTGTTTTTAAGTACAAGCTTCCTAAAATAACATGACATTTATCATAAAAATCAAAGCAAAATGCATCTCCGCACCACCTACACCGAGGTCCATTTGGACCGAGGTTCCCCTCTGTAGTAATAGGGTGAGGCTTTTGAAAGCTACATAAATCTTTTGCGGAGGAAACTATGAAAGCAAATACCAAATTCAAAAACAGTGTCTTCTCGCTGCTTTTCAGCGACCCTGACGTTCTACGCGAGCTGTACAGTGCGCTCAAAGGGTTAACCCTGCCGGATGACGTTCCTGTCGTTATCAATACCCTTGAAGATGCCCTGTTCATGGATCAGCTAAACGACATATCCTTCGAGATAGGCGGCAGATTGGTTGTACTTATCGAGCATCAGTCAACCATAAACCCGAATATGGCCCTGCGGCTTTTAATGTATATTGGCAGAATCTACGAAAAGATCGTCGAGGACATAAACATCTACTCAAAAAAGCAAATTTACATCCCACAGCCTGAATTCTTTGTGCTTTATAACGGAGATGACCCTTTCCCCGACGAAGCCACATTCAAGCTTTCCGATTTGTTCATGGACGTAGAACCTCTTGGGCTTCCTGAAAAAGCTAGACCCGTTTTGGAGCTTGAAGTAAAGGTACTAAACATCAACGAGGGCAAGAATGAAGCCATTGTCAAAAAATGCCGCTTTCTAAGCCAATACAGCGCCTTTACAGCAAAAGTGCGGGAGTATAAAAATGGTGGTGACAATCTGCAAGAGGCGATTAAAAAGGCTGTTGTTTATTGCCGCAACCATGATATACTTAAAGGGTTCTTAGAAGAACAAGCCTCGGAGGTTCTTAATATGCTGATGACTGAATGGAATATGGATGATGCCCTGGCAGTTCGTTACGAGGAAGGCCGTGAGGAAGGCCGTGAAGAAGGCATGCAGCAAGGCATACAAAAAGGTATTCAAATAGGCGAGGAAAAGGGCATACAACAGGGCATGCAGCATGGCGAGCAAAAAATTATTGACATGCTAAAAAGTGGTAAATCCCCGGATGAGATAATAAGGGAGCATGAGAATAATATAAGTTCTTGAGCTCCTGGGCAGCCTGCAGCATCTCGCCTCTAAGCTCCGCTCCAGCCTGCGCAGTAGATCGGCAGCAACAACTCGCTTAAATATGAAAGCCCTCCGCGCGGAGGGCTTTTAGCTTTGTTTTTATGTTTTTTTTAAAAATTATTGCTTTCTA
>Ga0099364_10012682_pt1 | contig 11345 bp, 9 predicted proteins | sample TergutTh196P3_FD_73070 | JGI IMG/M metagenome (GOLD analysis project Ga0099364, IMG submission 73070) | Microcerotermes parvus P3 segment gut microbial communities from Pointe-Noire, Republic of the Congo - Th196 P3 | ecosystem: Host-associated > Arthropoda: Insects > Digestive system > Gut ...
CTGTGCTGGTGAATGAAAATGATGTATATCTAACATGGGATGCTCCAAATGAAGGAAACCCATTAGGATATAGAATCTCTTTTAATGCAGATCCTTTTCCTGATCTAGTAACAGATTTAATGTTTACTCATACCAATGTAGAAACGGGAACTCATACATATTCTGTAGTAGCAGTTTATACAAATGGGGATTCTGAATCTATATTTGTTGAAATATTTGTTCCCACAGTAAGCGAATCTGAGATTGATTTGCCACCTATTGAAACCGTTTTAAAATCAAATTTTCCAAATCCGTTCAATCCGTCTACGATGATTGCTTTTGATATTGCTAAAGCAGGGAATGTGAGAATTGAAGTATACAATATTAGAGGGCAAAGAGTGAAAACACTTATTGATGAAATGTTTGACATCGGTAGATACTCTGTAGAATGGAACGGCACAGACGAAAATGGTAGAACTGTTGCGAGCGGATTGTATTTTTATACAATGAGAATTGATGAATATTCTGACATCAGAAGAATGGTTCTCTTGAAATAAAATTGCAATTTATGTATGTTTACTTAGAAAAGCACATTTTACGAGAATATATGTTAGGCTTGCCTTTGACTGATATAGATATTGTACATGACATTGTATACACTTTGAATATCAAGCAGAGGCAAGTCCTAACACTATTAAAAATCATTTGCTTTTTAAGTAGATGATAGGTTTTGTAAGGAAGTGTTTTCTATTAAAAGTCACACACCTTCGGTGTGCGTAAGGTATGACTTTTTTAAAAATATACTTTTCTGACTGCACACAATTTTGCGTCCCCTACAGTATGTTATGCCATAAAAACGCGTGTAGCAAATTTGAAGTTACAGTTAAGAAGCAACATATATTGGCAATATAACAGCCAATAGTCTGTTATGTAGGGGGTGCGTATTGCTTATGCCCTTAAAATCGTATGTTTCGCTTTGGAATTTGGGCGTATGCAATACGCCCCTACAAACAGACTTTATAAAGAAAACTTATGATAATATCAAAAAGATAAATAGTTTCGTCAAATTCTATAACAGAATTTTTTAGCAAAATCATACTTACGCCTGATACATCAGCTCTAAAAAAATTCTCAATAGGATCATCTTCATTTTCAAGACAACAATTGAGAAGAGGATTAGTAAATCAAATAAAATAATTTTACTTGTCTTAACTAAAATCTCCCATGAAATCCACCCATGTATGAAAAATCTACATCTGTTACTTTTGGATCATTACTCAGTATTTCTTTAAATACAAAGTAGTCTGCTAAATATTGGTTAAAAGAGATTTTCACCTTGTTAAATGATTCATTGTAACTAACTATTCGAGTTTCATAGGTTGAGTATGATGAGATAAATTCGTCTATTGCATCTCCTTTTACATTATCATGTAATGTCACATAAAATTCCTCCAGCAATATTGGGTTCCCTTCATTTATTCTTGGTTCTTGACCGAAAAATACGTGCCATGAAGATCCTATCTCAAATGGCCAATAACATAGGTATTTTAAAAAATCGAATGAGAATATTGCTTCATTTGTTTCTTTATGGTAAGCGAGTAGAGCAAGGTCAATATGAGAATATGACAGAATAAATTCATCTAAAGAATTATCAACAATGTCTTCTCGAAGAGTTATTAACATGCCGTGCTCATCCCACCATATAAAAGGTTCAAATTCAGCTCTCATAACTTTGTTGTCATTTCTAATCATTGTTAGAAAATCATGTTCTTTTATCGAATGGCTATTATATGAAAAGGTAATGGTGTTTGTTTCAAGATGGTAATAATTTAATCTCTTAAGCTCCCACTCTGAATATGAAAGAACAAATTCTTCTATATTTTCAAAGGTTATATATTCATAAAACTTTGCTGTCAGGTGTTTTGTCACCTCGACATTAACAGGATTTGTATTGCTACAATTTATTATAACCGCACATAATGCTATTATAAAAAATAATATAGTCAATCTTTTAATTTCTCTTATTCTTAAAAACATTTCTCCTCCTAAGTATTTATTGTTAATTTATCCATATTATGTATGAACATTGAAACTGCAATCACAACTAATAATGCTACTATTAGTTGTCGTTTACCTTTTTTTTTGTTAAAAATCATAATTATCTCCTTATATAATTTAACAAATATTTTATCAAATTTGATATTTCTTGAGGTGGTGTTTGATGTAGGGGTGTATTGCTTATGTCCTTGAGTTCGTTTGTATCAGATTCGTAAGTCGGGAGGACACTGTACGCTTTAACGAAATTTTCAGAGACAGAGATATAGTAAGTGTTCATAATGACACTAAAAACAGCGTAGAATATCAACAGAAGGAAAATTTCCTTTTTGATAGATAATTTCTCATCTTTTTGTCTGATCATTGTTGCCTCCTTTTTTACAAATCATAGCTTACATAAGCCCTTAGATATGTGTCGCTTAGTAGAAAACGAGGTATAACCACAAAACCGCATACTATAGAAATAATTGGCACATTTGTAGCACCCTACGGAATGCTCTGTGGTGCGTATATCCATTTCTAAAAAGCTATCATCTCTACTGAATGATCTTTCGGATAGAACTCACTAATCAAATGTCAAATTACCAAGTATAATTATTTCTGTCAATAGTTTTATTAATAAAATTATAAAATTTTTCTAATGTTATAATACATCAATAAGATAGAAGCATTTTATTTATTGATATTTAATTAAATTATTATTTAATTCTTTTTGTAATAAGGAAATATAAAATATAAATAATTTTATTATTTATATTTTGACGGCAGTCTGAAATTTTTTTTGATATAAATTATAATCTATTTCTATCAAAACATAATTTTCAACTTAACCCATTATAGCATTTCCACTTGATATTAACCATGCTGATGTAGGGGCAATCCTTGCGGTTGCATGCATTCAAAAGGGTAAGGGCAAGCCTTACCCCATAAGTGTAAACTTTTCTATTTATGCTTTACCTTTATTGCCCCAGAGGGGCAATGGCTTGGTAGAAATCGGAGATAAAAAGGAATTATTTCCCGTAGGGAATATGCTTATAAGGCATTATCCCTACGGGATATCTCTATTGTGATAATCGACTTCTACCGAGCCATTATTCCTACGGAATATTTAAAGAGGAATAATCAAAATGAAAAGTTGACACTTATGCGGCAACCCTTTCGGTTACCCGCATTCAAAAGGGTAAGGGCAAGCCTTACCCCCTACATTAGAACCTTTAATGTTAAATGGAAATGCTATAATCTACAAAAAAGGTTTATCATTCAGGACGAATGACGCTACGAGAAAATCATCACTCAATTACTCCCAAGGATTCGCCTAAATTCTCAAAATCAAATCTTCTTTGTCTCATGATGTCGCGGATGCTTTCTCGTTCGATTGCTCGGTCGATTGCGGGGGACACTAATTCTGTTTTTAGTATAACTACCATCTCGCGGGCAACATTTCGGGTGCTTTCATAACCAAAAAGGTATCTTAATCCGAAGAACCACCAGGGTAAGTCTTTGAGGATTGGGATTCCGCCGCGTTCGGTTGTCATATCCATGTCTATCAAACCTGCCATAACGGTTTCTTCACCATCAAACATGATGGCATTGGTTTGAACTTGATTTTTGTTAATTATTGTTGAAACTACACCGGGTATTGCGGTACTGTTTTCTACATTAGCTTCTATGAAAATCGCTTCAAAACCGTCTTCATCTTCGAGAATGGTGGGTCGAACGCGCAATATTATTCCTGAAGAGAAAAATACATCGACTGTATTTCCTGATTCATCAAGTGTTTTTACTGAAAAGTCTTGACCTACTTGAACAAAGCCATCGCGACCGCTTAAAACTGTTATTGTAGGACGAGCAAGTATAGTTCCTCTTTGATTGGACTCAAAAAATCTAAAAAGTGCTTCAATATCAATGATATAACCACCTTGCTCAAAGGTATGACTGGCTGTCATCAGGAGTTGGTCTGCAACTGAGCCTGCGGTTGATAGGTCTATTCTGCCTGTTACATTGCCATCAATGATTGATGACCAATCTATACCGAGACTGTTCATGTATGTGCGATCGGCATAAAAGAAAGTCGCATGAATACGAACCATTTTTTGATTGATTTCTCCGATTTCTATTATGGGGGCGGCTATTTCGTTGGCTATGTCGGTAATTATAAATGCACCGGGTCTTGCCTCGATTTGTAAATCAAGGGTATTGACTATCAAGTGTAGGGCTTCACTCCAGTTCATATTGTTGATTTGGATTGGAACGCCACCGGTGTAACTACTCAGGTTAACTATATTTCGGTTATCAAATTGAAGAGAGAAGTTTTCCAGGATTCTCACTGCTTGTTGGAAATTAGTATTTCTCTGAATAGTGATATTAGGACTGGCTGTTTGTGCCATTACACCGATACTCACCATAACGAGGCAAAAAATTAATAATAATTGCTTTTTCATATTGCTCCTTGTATAGTATCAACAGAGTTTATCTGTTGACTATCAATTTTTTATTTTTTAGATGAAAAAGTTGTTTTATACATCTTTTTCATCCTTTTTTTATATTTTGAAATCTCATAAAACATCAGCTTTTTATAATTATATAAAAATGATGAAGGAAAAGCTACCGATTTATTTCAACTCTTGAAATACAGTTTCATAAAGTCCGGTTCGATTTATTCTAAACACAGCTCGATTGTTTGCTGAGTCTACATGGCTAAAATAGCCATAAGCAACGCGTTCCATAGGTCTAAGAGTGACTACTGTGTTGCCCAATGTGAAGTATGCATCTCTATTGGAAAACGAGACAAGGCGAAGATCTTCGTAACTAATCAAGCGTTCTTGAAGAGGATTAGGAATGGGCTGGTGTATGGCTGCTCGCATTGGATCTCGCAATAAAGGTGTATATTGTATTCTGCGTAAAGATTGATCGTTGAGTCGTTTACCTATTGCGGGGTCTACCCAAGGTCTGATTAAAACATTATAAGTGACTAAATTTATAGGAGCTCCTACTTCTGATTCTATTAAACCTGAGCTTAGTGTCACATTTTCTATGGTATACAATGCGCCGAGGCGCTCTACATGGCTGATAAAAGCATACAAATCGTGAATACTACCAGAACCTGTGACAGTATAGTCGTTGCCAGCGCCACCTGTTCTCGTTGTTGTTGAAAAATTGAACTGAAAATTTTGATTAAAACGATTGATAATGCTTTGCATATAAGTCCAAGTTATCATAGAACTGTCTTCGGTCAAGAAGAATTTACCATTGTGAAATACCCAGTAATCGATAAAATTGATTCGTTCACGAAGATAAGTCACCATCAAGGTATCAGGTTCTAAACCAGCAAAACCTGCTAGTTCATGTTGAGTGTGGCGAATAGATGTTTCTACGCCTGATATTTCTTCTTGTATTTCGGTGATTTCTTTGTGATAATAATAGATAACTCCTGCTAGAGCAAGAAACAATAAAACGGATATTAATACGCGAAGGTTCATCTTAATTGCCCTCCCTTAATAATCTGAGTTGTTCACGAGCTGTTGCTGAAAGTGGGTGATTAGGAAATCTCGTATTTAGCATCGTATAGTGTCGGATTGCGTTTTCATAATCACCTAAGACCTCATAAGACCTAGAAGCGAAAAACATGGATTCGGGTAATTGATCGCGTTGAAGTCTTATCACTTCAAGAAAATAAGGTATTGCACGCTCAAAATTATTGACTACAAAATAAATTTCTCCTAGTAAATAATTTGCTAACGCTATTTCTGCTCCTGTTGAATATTGCCGTATATATTGCTCAAGTAATGAGATAGATTCTGTAAAATTATTACTTAAATAATTATTCCGAGCAAGTTCATAAAGACCTCTTGATTCCTCAGCGGCTGTAATTAAAGGTGGGGGAGAGGTTTCATCTTGTACTCCGTTTACGACATTGTTCTGTGATATGGCAAGAAGACTGCGTTGAGCTGCACGAAAATGATTACGAAAACTTTCATAGCTTTGTAAATGTTCAGGATAAACCATTGCAGTAGTTTCTTCACCGGGTGGACGCAAAAAGGATATTTCAAACTCCCAGACTGTATGACCTGCTATTTCTGTTTCTGTGATACGAGTGATGTGACCATCGCTAAATACGCGTGATAGATTTGTGATTCGGTCTCTATGATAAGATTTACCGCGAATGGTAAAATTGGTATCTTGAGTACTGATATTGTCCACCCAAATCAATGGGTTTCTATTCATAAAATCTGACAACATCTGAATGATTGTGCTCCATGTATTCTTGCCTGCTGATATTGTAGCACTTCTTTGATATAATTCCTGCATTTGACGAATTTCGACTTGATAACCTTGCATAATACTTTCAAAATTTTGAAGAAAATGTAACCGTGAAAGTAGGCGTTCATGCTCACCTTTAAGACGATTTAAGGTGCTTATATTGTCGGCTACCATTATTTTTCCTTGACGAATAGCAAAAAAGATCAATACTGCTAAAAGCATGCCAAACCAATTCATTTTAGGTGGTTTACGAGCGTCAGTGATGTTTTTGGGAACAAGATTAAATTTACAAATATCTTTATGTTTTGAAAGATAACTTTTCAAGCCGAGCGATATAGGAATTATAAATGATGGTATCAGCTCCGGTCTCGCTGATGCAGAAAGACGAAGATTGCATTTATATTTACTCAGTTCTGAAGTATTAAGTTTAAAAAGCTGATGTTTAAAACGCGTCCGCGCATTATAATAGGTGATATCATCTTCTGTGGCATAACTACCAGCAAGAACTATATTTTCTATGACTGGGTATTCTGAGCCTTCATGTTCGAGCATGAGCTTGGCAAATACGGTTTCACGAACCTTCTGAGGGTCGGAATCGTGAATCATGATAGGAAACGATTTGATTAATTTGCCTTCTTTGATGATGATACCGAGTCGAACTTCATCCCCTAGATAAAGAAATGTGGTGTGTTTATCTACTTCTTTTGAGTAAAATAGATTAAATATATTGAGCATACTGACTTCATAAGGCTCAATATAATGATAAAATGGCTCTTTCTTGCTTCCATAAACAACCTTTGCTGAGTTGTTGAGCAAGGATATTAATTCGTAGCTGCCGGTATGTATCGCTACATTGTATGATTTATCCAGACCATGAATAAAATCGCAATTAACTGATGGATCCTTTGCATGTTCACGAGGTAATGCAAGCTTTTTAAGAGAATTGATATCTAATTTTTTGTCACTTCTGATTACTTTCCATTGAACTTTGACTTCACTGCAAGATAAAGACAACTTACCGGTATTAAGGCTAAATTTACTTAAAAACTGATAAGCAGCATCTGCTCCTGTGTTTATCTTTTGGGGATTTTTTTCCGGGGGGTCATCTAATGTGTTTAATGATTTTGGACTTTCATCAGATAGTACATCAATTTTATCAATATCAACTGCATCTGTGTTTGTGCTTATATCAAGGTCATCTATTCCGACATTTAAATCACTAGCGTAATCCATTGAAAAACTTGTAATAAGTGATTTCTGGATTTTGTGAGATTCGAGTCGGAGAAGCGATAAGCGATTTTTACTGAACTCAAACTCGGCTATCTTTAAAACTAAGCCATCAAGACTGATTCCATAATAATATGATTTCAAGATATAACTCCTTTTATATCTGTTTGTTTAAAATTATCAATAAAGTAAAAGCTGTTGTATTCGATTTTTGTTGTTCGAATAGTTGATAGCGTTTTCTCTGCTGATGATGCCTTCCTTGTAAAGGTTATATAAATCCTGTTCGATGCTTATCATGCCTTGCTTTTTGCCCTCAGATATCATCTGATATATTTCAGATACATTGTTGTTTTTGATGGCGGCAATCACGGAAGCATTCACTGATAGAATTTCTTTAGCTAAAGTTAATTGATTGTTAACATTGGGGACAAGTTTTTGTGAAATCACTACGGACAATGTGTCTGCTAAACGAAGTCTTATACGATCTTGTTCCTGAGGTGGAAACTCACCGATGATTCTATGAATACTTTCGGTGGCACTGCTCGTATGCATCGTTGAAAAAACTTTATGACCACTATCTGTGATCTCTATGACCATACTCATTGTATCCGGATCACGCATCTCACCTACTACTATTATATCAGGATCTTGACGAAGGGCTTCGCGTGCCCCGGACTTGAAACTGATGACATCGTCACCTACCTCGCGATGACGTACTATGCATTGATTTGATTTATGGATAAACTCTATGGGATTTCCGATTATTATGATATGACCCTTGTTTTTGCTATTGTTCATGTTGACGATGGCATCAAGGGTGGAGCTTTTACCAGAACCGGTGATGCCTGTTATTAGTACCAAACCACGTTTTTCATTACTCAAACAAAGTCGTTTTAAGATAGGCTCTGAAAATCCCAATGATTCGAGTGGAAATAATTTCTGGTTTATTTTACGAAAGGAGCCAGCAAGTGAATTGTTCTCATAATAAATATCACAACGATAACGTGCTTCCGCGTCATGGTCTTTTAATTTTATGCCTAAAGATACATCTATATTTTTGTTCTTGATGAGTTCAACTTTTTGCTCATCGGTCAACATACTCAATAGCAAAACAGACGCCTCATCATTACCTATATAACCAAATTCATCTATGGGAGCTTTCGTGCCATAGATCCTGTACCAAACACTATTGTTAGCACCTGCACCACCTATTTCCATATCAGATGCATTATGATGAAACATACGGAGAAGCATATTGCGGATCTGATAAAATGCCTCTTTACGCCATTCCGTATTCACAGAAAGTAACTTGTTCATAGCCTGAAAACGGCTTGTGCCTGTCATAAACTCAGGCAAAGATACTTTCAACTCATTTGAAAAACTTAACATCTATAACCTCAATATTAAAATTAAAAAAATAAAAAAATTAATCGTAAAAATTATACAAAAAAAATATCTTTTACAGTTGTAAAAAAAATGAATCTACTCACTATGAGTAACAAGTTTTAACATCACTATCCTTTGAACTGCCTTACGCCACTTTAAAAAAACACTACTAGAAATATTTACGATAAATCTTTTTAACAATATCTCGCCTTTGAAACTAAAGAAATCAAGGATTCTTTTACGCTCAAACATGCGAAGCGTTACAGGAGACTCTGCTCTCAAGCTAACAGGCATCGCAGAATCTAAAATGATATTTTCTTCACCCCATGTATCAAATTTTTTCAGATAATCAAAATTACTATTGCTCATCCACACTGATATATCACCTGATTCTATGATGATCATCGAGCCATCTTTTTGCTCTGATAAAGAGACTATATCACCCGGTTGATACATCTTGACCTTGCCTAAACTATAAAACTCGGCACGCTCTTCAGCAGTAAAACCGAGTAATATCGTTGGTCCTGTAGGGGTGATTGAATAAGCTCCTGTATCTACAACCTTTTGAAGAGGTCCATAGAGTTCGTTGGAATAGTCCAATGCCTTGCGAACAAGTTCAAACAGCTCGGAAGATTTTATAGGCTTGGATATATATTGATATGCTCCTGTATGGATTGCCTCAACTGCTCCCTCGATACTCGAATAACCTGTCAAAACAACTACTACTGCCAATGGCTGAGTCTTTTTGATTTCGCGAAGTAATGTCATTCCATCCATCTTGGGCATGGACATATCGATGAGATATAAATCAAAGTTCTCAGAACTCGTCTTCTCTAAAGCATCCATGCCATCACACGCAGTGATAACCCGGTATCCCTGTGTCTCAAGCAGTTCGCTGACTAATTCGCGAATATCCTGCTCGTCATCGACTACTAAAATATTACTTTTCATATACAATCCTACATTAATAAATTTATATTTGGACAATCTTCTAATTATCTGATTTTATGTCAATACTTTTTTTTATTTCGATGAAAAAAAACGAGTTTGTTGGGAAAATTGAAAATGGATAATGGATAATGGATAATGGATAATGTATAATGTAGGGGCGTATTGCATACGCCCACCGAATTTAAAATTTATAATGTATAATGTACGGGCGTATTCAATACGCCCCTACATGAGGATTCGCTTCTGCGGGCGTATGCAATACGCCCCTACGATGAGCATTCGTTTCTGCGGGCGTATTCAATACGCCCCTACATGAGCATTCGTTTTTACAGGCGTATGCAATACGCCGCTACAATTTTCCATTTTCCATTATCAATTATCCATTTCCAACACGCCCCTACATGATGATTCGTTTCTGCGGGCGTATGCAATACGCCCCTACATGAGCCTATTGCCTACTGTGATTTTCTTTCCATTTTTCTCATCTTTTTTATCTTTACTAGTTTAGTACAGAATAACAAATATTATGGTTATCATATTCAAACCAATCTATATGAAACGATTTGTCTAATAAATAATGTATACATTTTTTTACTGGTAAAACACTAAAAGATTCTGGAGATAGGTTAAGTCCTTCACCGGTTAGCTTCATCACGCTTTCTTTTGCAGTCCATAATTTATAAAACGCTTTATCATTCCCTTGCTTTTTTAACCAATCGTTTTCTTCTTTTGTGAAAAATCGATTAGAAATAGAATTATCATAAGGACATATTTTTTCAATATCAATGCCAATTTCACAATCTGAAATTCCAAGAACAACATATTCACCAGAGTGAGAGAGACTAAAGAATATTTTGTTATTTTTTAAATATGGTTTACCATATTTTCCATAACTTAATTGGTTGTCATTAGTCACACCACATATATGCCTTAAAAGAAGGCCAGCAACTAAGCAACGCGTTTTATCTTCAATGCGTAAAAAACTCTGAATACGATCTCTTCTGTTTTTCGTAACATGATTTATCTGAGAATTAATATATTTCTCATTGCAGTATGTAGATATATTTCTGATATAAATTTTAATCAAAATCACCTCATAATAAAGTTAAAACTCAATGCTTTTCAGTTGCTTGTTTTTTTATATATTTCAAATTTGTAGAATTTTTAAAGTATTTATGACCGCAGCCCGAAAACCCCATATTCTGTAGGGGACGCAATTTTGCGTTCAGTCCAAGAAGTATATTTTCATAAAATCATACCTTACGCACACCGAAGGTGTGTGGCTCTTTATAGAATATCATACAACCAATTACATCCACCCCGAAGGAGTCCACTCCGAAAAGTATATTTTCATAAAATCATACCTTACGCACACCGAAGGTGTGTGACTCTTTATAGAAAACATGCAACCAACAATATCCACCCTGAAGGGGTGGAACTCTATGTGATACAATCATTTAGCCCCACCCCTTCGGGGTGGGAGATGT
>Ga0099364_10012683_pt1 | contig 11345 bp, 9 predicted proteins | sample TergutTh196P3_FD_73070 | JGI IMG/M metagenome (GOLD analysis project Ga0099364, IMG submission 73070) | Microcerotermes parvus P3 segment gut microbial communities from Pointe-Noire, Republic of the Congo - Th196 P3 | ecosystem: Host-associated > Arthropoda: Insects > Digestive system > Gut ...
CGCCTTGTTTTAGCCATTCAGATTCCTCCATGCGTGAAGGCTCGATAGCCTTGTCTATTATCAATATTGATGACCTCATGTCTGCCACCTCCATTCCTAATGAGTGAGTAGAAAGCGGCACCGTCCAGATGAATGGTGCCGCTCATACTTTTCAAAATTGCTAAGAGCAGCAATGCAGTGTTTTATCCGATTAGCTTCTATTGAAACCTCTTCCGAAACCGCCTTTATGCGTTGGTCTTTCGCCGTTTTCAAACGCAGTTAATATTTCATCATATTGCTCCTGCGTAATAGTGCCATCCTCTAAGGCTTGTGCCAAACGCTCATTCATTTTAGCCTGCATATCTGCTTTTTGCTGCTCGGTGAGTTCTGCCCGATTAGGCCATTCCCCATTTTGGAGCGCGTCAATCATTGCGTCGTATTGTTCCTGCGTGATAGTGCCATCTGCCAATGCTTGCTCTAACCGCTCATTCATTTTGGCCTGCATATCTGTCTTTTGCTGCTCGGTTAGTTCCATGCGGCTAAACCACTCACCGCTTTGGCGTTTAGCCTGCAAATCAGCCTTTTGCTGCTCGGTGAGTTCCGCCCGGTTAAACCGTTCTCCGTTTTGGGGACGAAAACTTCTTGCGGTATGCCTTTCGGAAGATTGCCCATTAGCAATAGAGTGTGTGCTGGAACTTGTTGCCGCAAATACAGTTGTTACACTAACCGCTCCAACAAGCGCGACGGTTATGATTGCGGCAATAATCTTTTTAGCTCTCATATTGAATCATTCCTTTCATATTTTTATTGCTTGGTAACGCAAGTGATATTTACATCGACCCCACCTCCTTAAAAGAAATTCCCGAACACCCTATTTACTCATACCGGAGCGCTTCAATCGGGTCAAGTTTTGACGCCTTGTTCGCGGGGTAATAGCCGAAAAACACACCAATCAGCATGGAAAACGCGACAGCTATCAAGATAATGGTTATGGATGCTTCTGCCGGAAAGCCTAGCAGCATGGAACCGCCCGCGCCCATTCCAAGCCCCAGCAGTATTCCGATAATGCCGCCAATCAAGCAGATTATCATGGATTCAACCACAAACTGTAAGCGGATTGCGCTGTTTCTGGCCCCCAACGCCTTGCGGGTCCCGATTTCCCGTGTGCGCTCTGTTACAGACACCAGCATGATATTCATAACGCCAATCCCGCCAACCAGCAGGGATATGGCCGCGATTGCGCCAATGGCAATCTGGACGGTGGAAAGCATTGTAGTCATAGTGCCAAGCATGGATTCCATGCTCATTGCGGATACGGTAAACCGTGTGTTGTTTTGGTAGTGACGGTCAAAATAGGATTCTATACTCCTGACCATCGCCCTTGCATCCGCTCCCGGAGCGGTGGTAACGGTTAAATTCTGGTAACTTTCTCCTGTACCGGCCAAGCGTTTTGCCGTTGTGACAGGTATATATAAATCAGTACGGACATCCTCAGACGCGGCTGTTCCAAAGAAAGCCGTTGCTTCATACTTATAAACTCCGATTACCAAGTAGGTCAATATTTGGTCTGCGGTATAAACCCTAATTTCCTGTTCCAGCGGGTCAACTCCGCTTCCGAATATGGCGGCCCGCGCCCTGTCGGATATTACCGCTACGTTTCTGCCTGCCCTGACATCTATATCTGATATAAACCTGCCGTCAAGAAGTTCGATATTATTAGCGTCTTTATACCCGTTATTCGCCCCGGCGATCGAGATGTTCGCATACAGCCGCCCATCTTGTATCTGCCCTGTCCCCGCGTTTTGAGTTAGGCTTACTGCGGCAAGTTCATCGGGGTATGTTTGCATAAGTCCTTCAATCATTTCCATAGTAATTTGGTCACTTTCCTGAATAACTGCGGAACCGCCCCCGGTGCCACCACCGCCTCTCCCGCCGCCGGGGCCATCCGATTCATTGCCACGCTCTTGAATGTTCACCATAATATTATTGACGCCGAAAGTGGACATCGAGCTTGTCAATGAGCCGGTTAGGGAATCTCCCAAAGTGACAATCGCAATAACTGACCCTACGCCGATTATGATGCCGAGCATTGTAAGCAGTGCGCGCATCTTTCCGGCCCGCAAACTTGCAAACGCAAGTGATATATTCTCAAGCAGATTCACTGCTGACCACTCCTTTCGCGCCGCTGTGTTCTTCCCGTATGATTTGCCCGTCGCTAATCGTGATGATTCGCCCGGTTTCCGCCGCAAGCTCCGGGTTGTGCGTAATCAGCACAATAGTCTTGCCTTGCTCACGGTTAAGCTGATGAAAAATATCCATAACCATCCGTCCGGTTTCGGTATCCAGCGCCCCGGTAGGTTCATCGGCTAAAATAATGTCCGGGTCGTTGGCCATAGCCCGTGCGATTGCCACACGCTGCTTTTGACCGCCGGAGAGTTCATTGGGGAGATGCTTCATGCGGTCACCCATGCCGACGAGTTCCATTAGTTCTTTTGCTCTGCTTATGCGTTTAGAGCGGCTCATCCCCCCATACAGCATTGGCAATTCTACATTTTTGATAGCGGTGGTACGCGGGACAAGGTTAAAGGTCTGAAAAACGAAGCCGATTTTTCTATTGCGTATATCTGATACCGCGTTGCCTTTCATGCTGCCCATATCCTCGCCGCCTAGAATGTATCTGCCCGAGGTAGGGGTGTCTAGTGCGCCGATTAGATTCATCAGCGTGGATTTACCGGAACCGGACGCACCAACAATGGAAACAAATTCCCCTTCCTCCACATTCAGCGACATACCTTTTAGAATCGTTAGCTCATTTGGGGTGCCGATGTAGAATTTCTTGACGATTTCCGTCATTTCAATTACTTTACTCATGACCGTTCCTCCCTATAATACGAAGTATTTCAAGGTTCTGGGGTACCCGTTCCAAATCTTTGATTTGGGTAACGGGTCAGGTTCTTATAGTTGCGGCGTTACAAGCATACCGGCTTGTATGCCTTCGGCGTTTCTGATGATGAGCATACCGTCTGTAAGGTTATCGGCGATGATTTGGACACGCAGGTCTGTTTCCATTCCGGTAGTTACGAGGATTTCTTCTACGATGTATCTGCCATCGTCTTGCAGGATTGCCGCATAGACTGTGCCCTGCGCTGTAATCGCTTCAAACGGCACGGTATAGACGTTTTCCCTTTGTTCCGTGACGATGGAAAGGCGTGTATTCATGCCGATTTTAAGCCCGGATTTACCGGTGGAAACTGTGACCTCACTTTCAAACTCGGCGGTAGTGCTGTTTTGGGTTCCGCCGCTTGCGGTTAAAGTTGAAGTGGGGGCAATTCTGGTCAGCGTTCCGCTGAACACTTCGTTGCCGGTGGCGTCCGCCCTAATGTTTACTTTATCGCCGATACTGATGTGGGCAATATCGAACTCTTTAATATTGGTGATAACCATCAGCGAATCGGTATCTTGAATCACAAACAGTAACCCGCTGCCGGAACTTCCGGCGACTGCCCGCACTTCCGTTACCGTGCCGGAAACAGGGGCGAGGATTTCGCCTTTTTCTAAATCAATTTGCATCCGTTCTATGTTAATTTGCTGGTCGCCGAAATTTGTATTGCTCTGTGCGGTTCTCACGCTGTTTTCAAGCGAAACTATGTTATCGTTACTTGCAATTAAAGCGACTTCGTAGCTCTCATTGGCTCTGTCAAGGTTTGCCATCGCCTTTTCCAGATTGCCCTTTGACCTTTCCAGATTGTTTTCCGCTCTGTCAAGATTAGCTTCCTGTGTGCGGACATTATCCCTCAATCTGTTTAGCTCGGTATCGTAATCGTCGTAGAAATCATCATTATTATTGCCGTAGCCTTCACGGTCACGGTATTCGCGCAAATCGCGCCTAGCATTGGACAGGCTGTTTCTTGCGGTTTGCACATCAATCTCCGCGTTGCGGACATCAATCTCCGATGTATGCACATCCAATTCGCTGGTTACTACGCTAGACCGCGCACTTACAAGATTGGAATCCGTGCCGTTCTCCAAGTTGCGCTTAGAAGTTTCCAGATTGCTTCTTGCGGCCGTTAGATTTTGATTAGCCGAGGATTGGGAAGATGCAAGACTGGCTTGCCTTTGCGCGATGTCTGATTCCAGCGCGGACATATCCAGTTCGGCGAGTATATCGCCCTCGCTGACCTTATCACCCACCTGAACGCCTACCGTTTTAACCGGATAATTCATATTAGAATACACCTCAACGATATTGGTGCTGTAGACGGTTCCCGTAGTATTTACGGTTCTTTCAAGGTCTTGTTTTTCAAGGCTGGTTACACGAACTTCCGCGTCGCCGCCTCTCCTGCTCTGCTGGGCGCTGGCCGCGCCTGTAAGCAGTAAAGTTATGCTTGCCCCTAATACAATGACTGCCATGCCGATAATGAACGCTTTCTTTTTCATGGGGATTACCTCCGTGTTTTATTCTGGCTCTATCATATCAGGCAAAGGTAAACTGGAAACCCTAAAGTGTTAAACTGTTTGACAAAAGAAGTTAAACAAAAGGTAAACTGGATGCAGTTTATGAAAAAGCATAAAAAATCAGCCTGTTATACTTGATAACAGGCCGATATTCGTTAATCACATCTTAAATCTATACCCTGCACCCCACACCGTCTGTATGCGCGTTGGATTCTGCGGGTCTTTCTCTATTTTTTCCCGCAGGCGGTTGATATGAACCGCTACTGTTTTAACATCGCCAAATGCGTCCATACCCCAAATACGCTCATACAAGGTTTCTTTACTAAACACAATCTCCGGGTTTTGCATAAGGAACAACAGGAGGTCAAACTCCTTGCTTTTACACTCGATTTCTTTTCCGTCCAACATAACACGGCGGGTTTCCTCGTTGATATACAGGCCGCCGATTTGTATTTCATTCGTTTTTGCGGCAGTTTCAAACTTTGCCTTAATTCGCTCATATTGCGAAAGATTTGCTTTTACCCTTGCCACAAATTCAGCGTGGAGAAACGGCTTTGCGATATAATCATCCGCGCCGATACCAAGCCCGCGAACCTTGTCCATATCCTCGCCTTTCGCCGTCACCATGATAATAGGCACATCCAGGGCGCCTCTTATGCGCTTGCAGATTTCCAGCCCGTCCATGCCGGGTAGCATCAAGTCAAGCAATATTAGGTCGTATTGATTGGTAAGGGCTTCGTCCAAACCTTTTAGTCCGTCAGCAACTATTTTGGCTTCATAGCCCTCAATCTCTAAAAAATCTCGTTCTATTTCCGCTATGGAAATATCATCCTCAACAATCAGTATCTTTTTCATAATCAATCCCCGCTTATAATATTGTTGGAAACTTCATTATAATGCTCAACCCGCCTTCGTCCGCGTTCTTTGCCATGATAGAGCCGCCGAGTTGCTGAAGAATTTTTGCTGTTATGGCAAGGCCGAGGCCGCTGCTTTGGCCGGGATTACTGCGCGCTTTGTCAGCGCGGTAAAAAGCGGAAAATAAGTTTTCAAGCGCAGCCTTCGGTACACCGGAGCCGTTGTCCGTTAGGGTAATGATAACGTCCTGCCCATCGGCACGGCAATCAATATTTACCACGCCGTTTTCCTGTCGCCCGTACTTTAGGCTGTTATCCAAAATATTGGTTAATGCGTTGCGGAGCTGCACAACATCGGCGCTGATATAAATATCAGACCTAATTGCCCCGATATTTATCTGCAATCCTTTTTCTTTATATTCATCGGACACGCCAGCAGCAAATTTGGATATTTCATCACCGATATTCAGCCTTTCAAGCCTTAGCGGAAACTCTCCCACATCAAGTTTTGAAAACAAAAAGAGTTGAGAAACCGTATGCTCTAAATCTATTGACTTGCGTTTGATTGTGTCTATATATCGCTTTTGAGTATCGGGAGTTTTTGCTAAACCTTTCTCCAAGGCTTCCGCATATGAAATAATCGAGGTAAGCGGAGTGCGTAAATCATGGGAAATACCGGCGATAAGTTCCCGGCGGTTTTCGTCGTCCTTTTGACGGGCGTTTACCATATCGAGAAGCTGCCCGGCCATTTCGTTGAAATCGGAGCAGATACCGGCAAATTCGTCCTTGCCTGTGTATTCGATTCTGTACTGAAGATTGCCGTCACGGAGTTGATGCACTCCATGCACTAATAAATCCAACGGATTAGAGATACTCCTGAAAACCATCCGGGTTAGAATTTGATTTGTTAAAAGTATTATGATACAAGCAGCCACAAACGCTATAATTCCGACACTAAATATTTCCAGCGGTCTGCCGCCGAAACGCCCGTTTCCGAACGGAATATGAGTTCCGGGACCTTCAAGAAAGACCGTATATTCCCCGGCTTCAATTTTGTACAGCATCGTGCCGCCGCTGGATATACTTTGATTTCCCGGTCTGGAAAGTAGTATTGGTATCAGCGATTCATCTGATATATAACCCGATGAATAAAGCGCAAAGTCATTTTGTAACACTACAATTGATATATCCCGCCGGGCATTGCTTTCGTAAAAAGCAGTTATGCTTTCTTCCTTGTTTATGGACGGTTCACTGCTCTCCCATTGCTGCGATAGCCGATGAGCCTGTGATACCGCGCTGTTAAAATCGCTCACCGCCCTAAAACCCTTCGTGTCATTGATGCCTAAAATACTTGCGGTAGCAAGCATAACGACCGACCCCACTATAGCAGTCAGCAGCAGCGGTATGATTATCATAAATAGATTTGATATAAACAAACGGCGTTTGACGGTCATTTTGGCACCTCATTTCTTTATTATCATAACAACTCTTGAGATAAAAAGCAATGAACGGTTGACTACGACGCCTGTTCAAACTGACTGTTATATAGCTCGGCATAGAACCCGCCTTTTTCGAGAAGTTCAGCATGGCTTCCGCTCTCGATAATATCGCCGTCTTTCATAACAAGAATCATATCAGCGTTTTTGATAGTGGAAAGCCTGTGCGCAATAACAAAGGAAGTCCTGCCCTGCGTCAGCTTATTCATCGCTTCCTGTACAATCCTTTCAGTTCTGGTATCCACCGAGCTTGTCGCTTCGTCCAGTATCAGAAGCGGCGCGTTTTGAATCATGGCGCGGGCGATGGTGAGAAGCTGCCGCTGTCCAACAGACAGGCTGGCGTTATCGCCAAGCACGGTTTCATACCCTTGCGGCAGCGACCGTATGAAATGATGTAGACCGACAGCCTTACAAGCGGCTTTCACTTCCCCGTCCGTCACGCCCTGTTTGCTGTATATGACGTTTTCCTCGATCGTTCCCTCAAAGAGCCATGTGTCTTGCAGCACCATACAAAACTGGTCATGCACATTTTCCCTTGTGACTTGGCTTAAAGGTACTCCGTCTATAGAAATCTCGCCGCCGTCAATTTCATAGAAGCGCATAAGGAGGTTTACCATCGTTGTCTTGCCCGCGCCGGTCGGCCCGACGATGGCGATTTTCTGACCGGCGCTCACTTGCGCGGAGAAATCTTTGATAATGGTTTTGTCCTTGTCGTAGCCAAAACGAACATTCTTAAACTCCACATCGCCCTTGATGTTCGTGAGGGTATTTACCTTTTGGCTCTCATCGGTCAATTCTTCTTCATCGAAAAACTCAAAGACGCGCTCACTTGCCGCCGCCGTTCTTTGCAGGGATTGCATCGACTGTGCCAACTGCGTCATCGGTTGGGTGAACAGACGGATATATACCATAAACGCGACGATTACGCCGAAGGAGATCGTGCCGTTCATGGCGAGGGCCGCGCCAACCACGCAAACAGCCACATAGCCGATATTACTGATAAATGACATAAGCGGCATCATCAGCCCGGACATGAATTGTGATTTCCAGCCGCTCTCATAAAGCGTCCCGTTGATGCCCTCAAACGTCTTTCTCGCGCCTTTGCCGCCATTGTATACCTTTACGATATTGTGGCCTGAATACACTTCCTCAATATGTCCGTTGACATCCCCAAGCCCTTGTTGCTGCGCGGTAAAGTGCTTTTGCGATTTCGACATTGTGATACCCATAGAAGCGAAGCCGATAATCGAAGCGCCGATAGCGGTCAACGCCATAATCCAGTTTGTGTAGAACATCATTATCATTGAGCCTACAAACATGGCCGTTGCGCTTATCATTCCGTCAAGGCTTTGGGTAAGCGTCTGCCCGATGGTGTCCACATCGTTGGTTACTCGGCTGATAACATTGCCATAGCTTGTTTTGTCAAAGTATTTGAGCGGAATTTTGTTAATCTTTTGGGAAATGCCCGTCCGTAGTTTCTTTGAAACCCTCGCGGAAATTGTCGCCATGATGAAACTTCCCGCAAAACCGAGAAACGCAGACGTTAAGTAGATGAACACGAGTAGCAGGGCGATACTTGTTACAGCCCCCAAGTCAATGGCTCCGAGTACGGGTATCCCGTTTATTATTGCGGGAAGCCCTTTCATTATTTCATCCGTCATGTCACTTAATCTGCCGGGGCCGATTAACTGGAGAATCGCGCTGACACACGCGATTACAGCGGCAACCGCAACTACGGGCAAATAGCCTTTGCAGAAGTTTATGAGTTTGACCCAAGACGCCTTGAAGTCCTTTGCCTTTTCTACGCTTCCTCCACCCATTCCGGGAGGCCCGTCGAAAGCCTTGTCTTTTACCGATGTGTTGTTTTCACTCATGATACAAGCTCCTCCTCACTTAATTGTGACATTGCAATTTCCTTGTATACCGCGCAATCGCCCAGCAATTCCTTGTGCGTCCCCTTGCCGACAATCCTGCCCTCGTCCAACACGATTATTTGGTCGGCATCCATTATCGTGCCGATCCGCTGGGCGACAATCAAGCTGGTCACTCCGGCAGTTTCCCGTTTTAGTACATTGCGTAAAACGCGGTCGGTCTTATAGTCAAGCGCAGAGAATGAATCATCGAAAACATAAATCTCCGGCTTGCGACAGACCGCACGGGCAATGGCGAGGCGTTGCTTCTGACCGCCCGAAACGTTTGTCCCGCCCTGCGCGATAGAAGCGTTGTATCCGTCCTCCATGCTTTCTACAAAGTCCGTGCCCTGCGCGATTTGCACGGCTTTCTTTACATCGTCCTCACTATAACTACCGCCGCCATTTTCACCAAAAGCCACATTGAAATCGACCGTTCCTTTGAACAGCACCGCCTTTTGCGGTACATAGCCGATTTTGTTATATAGGGCTTCCAGTTCATAGCCCTTCACGTTTACGCCGTCTATCAGCACTTCCCCCTCCGTCGCGTCAAAGAAGCGGGGAACGAGGTTTATAAGCGTCGATTTGCCGCTTCCTGTGGAGCCGATAAAGGCAACGGTTTCGCCTTTCTTGGCGGTAAAACTTATATCTTCAAGGACATAATCGGCAGCTCCGGGGTATTTGAAACTAACATTGCGGAACTCTACCTCACCCACAAGCCCCGGTTTTCCGGCTGTCACGCTTCCGTCAATGATGGTAGATTTGGTATCAAGCACTTCGTTGATACGCTTCGCGGAAACGCTGGCGCGGGGCATCATAATAAACATCATCACCATCATCATAAATGACATAATCACCTGTATGGCGTACTGTGAAAAGACAATCATATTAGAGAATACTTCCACTCTCTCAGGCACACCCGCCGCAGTTACAGCCATGCCCGCTGCGTCAATCATATACGCGCCTATCCAGTAAATCACAAGCGACAGCCCGCTCATTATCATAGTAATTACGGGTATCATAATCGCCATAGCGCGAACTGTAAATTGAAAGGTATCAGTAAGCTCTTTGTTTGCCGTTTCAAACTTTTTCTCTTGATACCCTTCGGCGTTATAGGCGCGGACGACGCGAAGTCCTGTCAAGTTTTCCCTTGTCACGCGGGTTATATTGTCGGTCAGTGTTTGCATTTTTCTGAACTTAGGCATTACGAATATCAGCATGAATGTGACCAAAACCACAAGAATGAGGACTGCGCCGCCTGTTACCATTGTCCATTCAAAGCCCTTGCCCAAGATTTTTGTTACTGCCCAAACCGCCAATATGGGAGCCTTAATGACCATTTGCAAACCCATTGTGATTAGCATTTGTACTTGCGTGATGTCGTTGGTGGAGCGTGTAATCAGGCTTGATGTTGAAAAGCGATTGATTTCCTCCATTGAGAAGGAATCGACCTTATTGAACAGCAAACTGCGGAGCCGCTGGGAAAAGGATGCCGCGATCCGGGCCGCGAAGAACCCGACGAGTATTGCACCCGCAAGACTGCCGAGAGCGCACAGGAGCATATAGCCGCCTGTAATCCAAATCTCGCTCATTTCACTGCCTTCTGTCTGCACCAGCGTTGTGATCTTCTGCATATATTCGGGCATCCGCAATTCAAGCCACACTTGCGCGACGATGAAAACTAAGCTGATACCTGCCATCAGCCATTCTTTCGGCTTTAAGTATTTGAAAATTTTTAGCATTTAGATTAACTCCTTCATATGAGATATACGGTTCGATATAACCTGTATTCATTGTAAACCCTATTATCCGTGAGGCTGTTTTTTGCGGACAAACAATGTCCGCGTGATAGAGCAGTTATTTGTATCTTAGTCCGTTACCCGCTCTCTATACCCCCTTTGGGTACGTGTTTTTCCATAAGACCAAAAAACTGTTCCGACAACCGCAGAAACTCCGCTGTATCTGTTTCGCCCATTTTTGCGAACACATAAGCCAAGTTTTTTTCTATTTCCCCCATTTCGGTTTCCGCTCGCTCACGTCCTGCTTCGGTGATTGTTACGAGAATGTTTCTGCGGTTGCTTTTGTCTATGTTACGTTCAATTTGTTGTTTTTTTTCTAAAGAGCCAAGCAATGCAGATATACGCGCCGTACTGCTGTTAAGCGCCGCGCTCAGTTCCGATGGGAGAGCGGCGGTGTTGCTCATTGATAAAAAATGCAGAACGAAAAGCTCCCCTTTATTGGCACGATTCATTTTCTCAAACATATCTTTTTGAGCATTAGACATAATTTCATTAAATCTTGTAATCGCACCGCTCACATAGCCGGGAGTGTTTTCCGTTTTTTTAGATGCCATTCCATGCACCTCCAATCTGAATATGATTAACATAGGAAACGATTAACTGTATTAACTATACACGGCATTCGCTGTGCTGTCAAGAGTTTATTTTATCAATTTTTTATAAGCGAAAACCATAATTATTTTTTAGCCAGAGGTCCATCGCTTATTATAACACACCCTGCGTTCTCTGTCTGGAAATGTACATATCCGTTTCCATCAATGCGGTAATCCGTTATTTGAAGCCGGTTATGGGAGTTGGATTCTCTATTGTAAGCGTAGAACACAAGGTCGTCTGAATTCAAGCCGGGGGCAA
>Ga0099364_10012684_pt1 | contig 11344 bp, 8 predicted proteins | sample TergutTh196P3_FD_73070 | JGI IMG/M metagenome (GOLD analysis project Ga0099364, IMG submission 73070) | Microcerotermes parvus P3 segment gut microbial communities from Pointe-Noire, Republic of the Congo - Th196 P3 | ecosystem: Host-associated > Arthropoda: Insects > Digestive system > Gut ...
AATTGAAGCGGTGTCCCTTTAGGGACAAAATATCGGTAGAAAAGGCGGAACAACTCGCTCTGCGACTACCCTTTGGGGACGGAATATGGATAGAAAAATGTTGCGTACCTAACGGCACGCCGTGGCGCATGTGTGCATCTGTTTTCTACCGATATTACATCCCTATCGGGATGACAGCGCTTAAGCGTCATTTCATAGATAACTTGACACTAATCCCCAAAAAATGATAATCAAATTTGGGACAAAAATAATAATCAGTTATTTAACCTTATACGCCATCAGCGTATCGCCGTGGCGGATGTACAATATTCCATTATGGATTACCGGATGCGCCCAGTGTTGATTTGTGCCTAAGGTTACTTCAAAACTGCTTATTAGTTCGTATTTTTCGGGATTTGGTTTTACTAAGTTCATTGTGCCCTTGTCGCTATACACATACAACATTCCGTCGGCAAAAATTACGTTACATTCGCCGCTGTCGTCTGTTCTGTACATTGTTTCGCCTGTTCGCCAGTCTACGCAGAACCAGTATCTGTTGCGGTGTCCCGAAGCATAGATATAATCTCCTACTCTAACTGCGCTGCCCATCTGGTTGTCGACTGAGTCGTTTTTCCAGACTTGTTCAACGTTTCTGCCGTTGTTAGTTAATCTGAGCAGCATAGATCCGCCTCCGTATCCGGTAGAGGTAAAAATCATACCGTCGCTGTATATGGGGACGTTTGGATGGATGTTGAACGGAGCGTTGCTTTGCGTGTGCGACCACAGTTTTTCGCCTGTTTCAGCATTAAATGCGAGGATATGCGCCGCCGTGCTTGTTACCACCATAGGTTCTGCATATCCGTCGATGTAGAGAGGCGAGCAGTATGCTGACGGTTCACCTTCGCCACGCGAGGTCCATATCAAATCTCCGGTATTTTTGTTCAGCGCCACCATATTGTGTACCTCGCCGCCGGGAGTAGCAAAAATTTTGTCGCCCACAATCAAAGGATTTTCGGTCATACCGAATCTGAGGTTTCTACCGTCGAAATCGTTAAGTAAATCCTTTGTCCAGACCACATTAAGCGTCTTTTCGTCTAAACAGTATAGATTCCCCAGAGCGTTGAATATATACAGTTTACCGTCGTTTACACAAACGGAAGAGCGGGTACCGTTCCAATTTGTATTCCATTCTTTGCCCACTTCCTTTTCTGTGAGCAAATTTCCCATCATATCCAACACGTATAGTGTTAGAACGTCGCCGTGCATTCCGGTGATATAAATCTTTTCGTTGGCAATAGCCACCGAAGTATGACCTTCACCCAAGCCGTCGAAATACCATAACAGTTGGGGTCCATCGGGAGCCCATGCCTGTAACAACCCTGTTTCGTTGCTGTATATACCGTCACGGTTCTCGCCCCGCCACTGCCAGTTCTCGTAAACATTCCGGCTACTGCAACAAAGCATTACAACAGGTAAAATAATTACACTTATTAACAAATACTTTTTCATTATTGATTTTTAATTAATTTTTGAATTTTTGAATTTTTGAATTTTAAACTTTAACCTTATACGCCATTAGCGCATTTCCGTGTCTAATATATAGCGTTCCCTTGTGAATTACCGGATGCGCCCAGTGCGGTCCGGTTCCCAGCGTCACATTAAATCTGCCTGTCAGTTCAAACATGTTTGGGTTAGGCTTCACCAGGTTCATAGTACCTCTTTCGCTATAACAATACAGCATTTCGTCGGCTGATATAACATTGCACGGGGCTATTTCATCTACCCTGTATTTTATTTCGCCGGTATTCCAATCCACGCAGAACCAGTTTTTATTTATATGTCCCGAAACATAGATATGGTCGTTTATCCTCACTGCTCCGCCCATTTGATTGTCTAATTCGGGGTTTTGCCAGACTAATTCGACTGCTCTTCCGCCATTTTTGAGGCGGAGCATAACTGAGCCTCCACTGTCGCCTGTTGGTGAAAAAATCATACCGTTATAATATAGCGGGGTATTTGGATGGTTATTGTATTGGCTTTTTCGCGGGAACGACCATAATTTTTCGCCTGTATCGGCGTTCAATGCTATTATATAATCAAACATCGAAGTAACTATCATTGGCACGTCCTGGTCGTCAATATACTGCGGCGAGCAGTATGCAGAAAGGGTGCCTTCGCCCCGCGAAGACCATATCAGCGCGCCCGTATTTTTGTTGAGCGCTACTATGTTGTTTCTGGCGCCTCCGGGCGTCATAATGATTTTTTCGCCGATAATCAAAGGCGATTCGGTGGCGCCCCAGGTAACATTTTTCCCATCGAAATCTTTAAAAAGGTCCTTTGTCCAAACTGCATCAAGGGTAAGCTCATCCAAACAGTACAGCTTTCCGAGAGCGTTGTATATATACAGTTTTTCATCGTTGATAGTGATGGTGGAACGCGGACCGTTGTGTCCGCTATTCCACTCTTCACCTATTTCCTTTCTTTCGAGCAATTTGCCCGCGAGGTCGAACACGAAAAGTATCAGTTTGTCGTCGTTAAGCCCGGTTAGATAGATTTTTTCGTTGGCAATAGACACTGATGAATAACCTTCTCCTAATCCTTCGTATTTCCATAATAATTGTGGACCTGCGTAGGTCCATTTTTTCATCAACATGGTTTCATTGTAGATACCGTCTCGATTTTCGCCGCGCCATTGCCAATTTCTTGTCGCATCTACCTGCGTTTCCTGCTGATAGGAACGTTGCCGCCTTTCCTGCGGAGCATTTCGTTGCTGACAAGAACACAATATCCCTGAAACCACGATTATAAACAAATACTTTTGCATTATTTCAACTAAAAACTAAAAACTATTTAATCTTATACGCCATCAACGCATCTCCGTGACGGACATACAAAACGCCCTGATGAATGACTGGATGCGCCCAGTGCTGCTCGGTTCCTAATGTGATATTAAATTTGCTCACTAATTCGAACTTTTCAGGGTTTGCTTTTATCAGGCTCATACCGCCTCTGTCGTCGTAGGCGTATAGCATACCGTCGGCATATATCATAGAGGCTTGGTTATGAGCATTTTCTCTGTATTTTGTTTCGCCTGTTTTCCAGTCTATACATTGGAAACCTCTGTTATTTTGCGCTGTAGTGTACACATAATCGCCCACCTTAACGGGACCATGATGCTGGTTGTCAGCGGGGTTATGCCAAACCTGTTCTACTGCTCTACCACCGTTTGTGAGGCGAAGCATCAATGAACCGCCTCCATATCCGGTAGATGAATAAATGTAGCCATTGCTGTAGAGCGGTGTGTTGGGATTAATTGTATTTCCGCTTGGATGCGAATGTGTCCAAACAACTTCGCCCGTATTGGCGTTAAGCGCAACAAGTTTATTGTCGTTAGGAACGCCTCTACCACCCTGTTGAGCCGTTGCCATCATTGAAATTACCAATGGAATTGACTGGTCGCCAATAAACAGCGGCGAACAATAGGTAGAAACAGTGCCTGTGCCTGCGGAAGACCATACCAGCGCTCCTGTATTTTTATTCAACGCTACCATGTTATTTACGACGCCTCCCGGAGTCAGAAAAATTTTATCGCCTGCAATTAAAGGATTTTCGGTCATACCAAACCTGATATTTCTACCGTCGAAATCTCTGAGACCATCCTTTTTCCAAACCTCATTGAGAGTTGTTTCGTCTAAACAGAATAACTGTCCCAAAGAATTGGCGATATACAGCTTTCCTTCGTGTACCAATACCGAACAGCGCGTACCTTCGTAGCTTTCTGTCCATTCCTTGCCCACTATCTTTTCGGTGAGCTTTCTTCCGTTGAGGTCGAACACGAAAAGGACAAGATTGTCGTCGCCGCGCTTACCTGTGCCGGTAGCGTAAATTTTTCCGTTGGCAATAGCAACGGAAGTATAACCATCGCCTAAACCCTCAAATGACCACAATAATTGTGGACCTTCTTCGGGCCAAACTTTCAACAATCCGGTTTCATTATAGATACCATCACGGTTTTCCCCCCGCCACTGCGAGTTAGTTTGGGCATTCAACATCATTGGCAATAACACTACTGCAATGATTAACAAAAAACAATTTTTCATTTTGATTTACTATTAAAATTATTAAAAACTAAAAAAACTATAAACTATATATTGAAAACTATATACTAAAAATGAGATTATTTAACTTTATACGCCATCAGCGCGTCGCCGTGTCTGATATACATTACTCCATTATTTATTACGGGGTGCGCCCAGTGTTCGTCGGTTCCTAATGTTATTTGGAACTTGCCGACTAATTCAAATCTGTTTGGGTTTGGTTTTATCAGGCTCATTCCTCCGGTGTCGTCGTAAGCGTATAACATTCCGTCGGCATATATCATGGCGCTTTGCGACTGGCTTTGTTCGCGATATTTGGTTTCGCCGGTTTTCCAGTCTATGCAGTAGAAGCCCCGGTTACGGTGTGCCGTAGTGTAGATATAATCTCCTACTTTTATGGGTCCATGGTGCTGATTGTCAGCGCTGTTATACCAGACCTCTTCTACGTCTCTGCCTCCGTTTGTCAGGCGCAGCTTCCAGGAGCCGCCGCCATATCCGGTTGAAGAGAAAATATAACCATCGCTGTAGAGCGGCGTATTTGGATTAATATCGTTCCCGCTTGGTTGCGTATGCGTCCAAAGAAGCTCGCCTGTGTCGGCGTTAAATCCTACAAGAACATTCGCGAAAGTACGGTCTTCTTCATTTCGAGCGCCTGCAAGATATGTGACTATAATCGGGATTGAATGGTTGTCTATAAAAATTGGCGAACAGTAGGAAGACGGCGTTCCTGTGCCGGGCGATGCCCATATCAGCTCTCCTGTATTTTTGTTCAACGCCACCATATTATGATTGTCGCCTCCCGGCGTCATAAAAAGCTTATCGCCCACAATCAAGGGATTTTCCGTGATACCGAATCGAACGTATTTACCATCAACATCGTTTAGGAAATCCTTTTTCCAAACAATATCAAGCGTCGTTTCGTCAAGGCAAAAAAGAACTCCTAAAGCGTTGAAAACATACAGTTTCCCTTCATTGACGCATACTGTAGAGCGCGGTCCGGGAAAATTAGTAGTCCATTCTTTACTGAGCGTCTTTTTATTAAGTAAATTTCCAGTCAGGTCGAATACGAAAAGAACGAGGTCTTCGTCGTCAATAAGTCCCGTAACGTACAGCCGATTGTTGGCAATTGCTACCGACGTATAACCTAAACCCAAGCCCTCGTAATGCCACAATAACTGCGGACCTTCTGCCGCCCACATTTTAAGCAAGCCGGACTCATTATATTTACCGTCGCGCATTTCGCCCCGCCACTGCGAACTTACTGAAACTTGAACTTCTTGCCGACATGAAAAAAACATCAATACTGCAACGATTAACAAAAAACAATTCTTCATCTTGATTTTATTTTAATTTATATTTGAAACTCTTAATTCTTAATTTTATAAGCCATCAGCGCGTCGCCGTGCCTAATGTACATCACGCCATTATTTATTACGGGGTGCGCCCAGTGTTGGTCAGTTCCCATCGTTATTTTGAAACTGCTCGCTAATTCGAACCTTTCAGGGTTTGGCTTAACTAAAAACATATCGCCGGTATTGCTATAAAAATATAACATTTCATCTGCGTAAATAACTACGCTTTCGCGAATTTCGTTTGCTTTATATATGGTCTCGCCCGTGTTCCAATCAATACAGTGCAAGAACCTGTTGTCTAAACGGTGTCCTGTGGCATAAACATAATTGCCTACCCTTACAACGCCTCCCATTTGGTTGTCCATTTCGTTTTTCCAAACCTCTTCTACTGTTTTCCCGTCATCTTTCAAGCGGAGCATCACTGTTCCCACGCCGTATCCTGCGGTCGATAAAATCATGCCGTTGTGGTAGAGAGGAGTGTTGGGGTGGATGTTATATTCGTGTTCTTGCGGGAACGTCCACAATAGTTCTCCGGTATCGGCGTTCACTGCCACTATGTATTCGGCGTTGGATGTAACTACTATTGGTATCGCGTATCCGTCGATATACTGCGGCGAACAGTAGGCTGATATAGTTCCCGAACCGGGCGACGACCATATCAAAGCTCCCGTATTTTTGTTAAATGCCACTATGTTGTGTTCCTCTCCTCCCGGAGTTATAAAAATCTTTTCACCGACAATTAATGGCGATTCAGTGAAGCCCCAATCAGTTTCTCCGCCTTGGAAATCGGCTTTTATTTCCTGAGCCCAGAGTTCGCCGAGCGTGGTTTCGTCTAAACAGATAAGCCTTCCGAACGCGTTGTATATGTACAATTTGCCATCGTTGACCGTTATTGTGGAACGCGGTCCGGGCCATCGTTCACTCTCTTCTTTGCCTACTTCCTTTTTGAAGAGCAATTGCCCCGTCAGGTCAAAAACGAACAATACGAGTTCTTCGCCCTGAAGCCCCGTAATATAAAGCCTTTCGTTGGCAATAGCCGCAGACGTGAAGCCGGCGCCTAAACCTTCATAAGACCACAACAACTCCGGACCATCGGCGGGCCACTCTTTCAGCAAGCCGGTTTCGTTTTAAACGCCTTCCCGTCTTTCGCCCCGCCACTGAGAGTCCTTTTGAACCTGAACATCTTGCCGACAGGAAAATAACATTACAACTAATGATAATGTTATGAAAATAAGATACTTCTTCATATATCAACTTTTTTAATGCCCTATATATATTAATGTATAATACATACATTGACGCAACAAAGGTAAATATAATATTTGAAAGTAAACTATTAAAAAAACTTAAAAATGTATTACTACTTTTTTACTTCTTCGAATCATACAACATATTCATTAATTTACAGCTGAATGTCGATGTTGGGTTTCGTAGTACAATGCCTTCTATGATTCGTCCGTTCTTTTGCTCATCGTCAAAGATTTTTTGACATTCTTGCAGCAATTCTTCTTTGCAGTTGAACTCTTTTTGGAAATATTCCTTGACAAGTTGAAGCCCCAACTCTTCTGCAATTCTCTTTACCTCGCTATTTTGTAGTTTAGCGGCGTGTTTTGAATAATCATCAATGCCGAAAAATTCAATATGCGATTCTTCTTTTGCTTTCGGATTGTTGGGATTTCCCGAACCTTTGCAGCCTTTTCCTACTAATTCGCCTCGCAATACAATATTTACGCTGCCCCGCTTGCAATAATCTTCCAATTTTTCTAAATACGGTTTCCCTGCTATGACAAACTGGTCGTCGGATTCGACTGTTTTTATTATTTTGCCGTCGTATTTGTAACCAAAAACTTTAAGGAGTTTTAGAAAAATGTTTGCCTTTCTGTAGCCGGTAATTTTTTTGTATTTTAGCGGTCTGCCAAGTTTTCTTGAGGCAATGCCCGACTTGCCGTTCTTGTACCATATTGTAATTGAAGAACCATCGACCTTCTCGCTACCGATAAACAATGTAGGAAACTTGATATCATTGATTATATTATTGATATTTTCTTCATCAGTTTGGTACATGTTGTCGGGGAATGGGCATGTTGCGCCTTTTTTTCCGCCCTGCGCAGCCGGCTCGGGCTCTTCGTACTTTGTGATGCCAAGCAGTTCGTCATAGTCTGTCTCATTGCTCAGTATTTTTTTTGTATGCACTTGCACATCAGCGCTATGTACTAATATACCATACGAATACACCGGCAATCCGTCGCCTGTGTGCAAGTTAAACTTGATGGCGCGTATACGGTTCGTTCTGCCAAGTTTGCACTTTTTAGGGTCGCCGCCCGGACTCAGGTATTCCTGAAATATCGGACTGTCTGACAGGCAATAATCGGGTTCGATAAACAATGCCTTTTCGCCCAATTGGTACAGCCCTTTTTGCGCTACTACGTTGTTGCCTATCTCTTCGAAAGAGACAAGTTCAATGGCATTTGCCTGCTCTTCACCTTTGAAAAGAGGGATAATCTCTTTTATTGTTACTATTTTACATGCATTCATATTATTATATTTTTTATGCGCAAAGATATATTTTTTTTCGATTATTTCAAAAAAATTGCAAAAAAAAAAATATTTTATTTATTTTGTGAAATATTTTATTTCTAAAATACGAAAAATGAAATATGTTATAATAGGAGGCGTAGCGGGCGGAGCCACAGCAGCAGCGAGAATTCGCCGTATTGACGAATTTGCCGAAATCATTCTCTTAGAAAAAGGCAAATACATTTCGTATGCCAATTGCGGATTGCCTTATTATATCGGCGGAATTGTTGAAAACCGCAACAGGCTTTTCGTGCAAACGCCCGCATCGTTCGGAGAACGATTTAATATTGATGTAAGGGTTAAAAACACGGCGATTGCTATTGATACTGTCGCAAAAACGGTGACTGTCAGGCGCGCAAACGGTAGCGAATATATAGAAACATACGACAGATTGCTACTTTCGCCCGGAGCTTCGCCTGTAAGACCGCCGTTGGAAGGCATTGATGCGGAAGGGATTTTCAGTTTGCGTGATGTTGCCGATACCGACCGTATAAAAAATTGGTTGCGAACGCATAACGTTAAAAATGCTGTCGTGGTCGGCGGCGGGTTCATAGGTCTTGAAATGGCTGAAAATCTGCACCATGCAGGAGCGACGGTTTCTATAGTGGAGATGGCAAATCAGGTGATGACGCCAATTGATTTTTCGATGGCAGCCCATGTTCATCAGCATCTGTTGCAAAAAGGAGTGAAACTTTATTTGGAACAGACTGTTGAGCGTTTCGAGCGGCAAAACGAAAAAATCAATGTTTGTCTGAAAAGTGGAAAAATCATAGTTGCCGATATGGTAATACTGTCCATTGGCGTTCGTCCCGAAACAGCGCTTGCAAAAGCGACAGGGCTGAAAATCGGCGACACAGGCGGTATATGGGTCAACGAATATTTGGAAACGTCGGCAAAAGATGTGTACGCCGTTGGCGATGCCATCGAATTTCCTCATCCCATAACGGGGAAACCGTGGTTGAACTATTTAGCCGGTCCCGCAAACCGTCAGGGACGCATAGTTGCCGATAACATGGTTAAAGGCGCTGCGGAAAACTACGAAGGCGCTATTGGGACGGCTATTGCCAAAGTTTTTGATTTAGTGGTGGCAACAACGGGCTTGCCGGCTAAACGTCTGAAACAGTTTAATATCCCTTATCAAAGTTCGTACACACATTCTAATTCTCATGCGGAATATTTTCCGGGAAGCATGCCGTTGAGCATCAAATTGACGTTCGCCCCTGAAACGGGAAAACTGTATGGAGCGCAAAGCGTTGGATACGATGGCGTTGATAAGCGCATCGACCAGATTGCAATGCTGATTAAATCGGGTGGGAGAGTGGTAGACCTGATGAAATTGGAACATGCTTACGCGCCGCCCTTTTCTTCGGCAAAAGACCCGATAGCAATAGCGGGATACGTTGCGGGAAACATTGTCAGCGGACGAATGCCGGTAGTTCACTGGCGGGAAATGCAAGCGGTAAATCCTGACGAAATAACAATTTTGGATGTGCGCACGAGCGAAGAAACGGCAGGAGGACAGCTCATTAAGGGTTCGTTGAATATACCGATCGACGAACTGCGCGAACGCCTGAACGAAATACCCGCAAACAAACCTATTTATGTATATTGCTTGGTAGGATTGCGAGGATATTTGGCATCGCAAATATTGATACAGCGCGGATTTACAGAGGTGAAAAATCTTTCGGGAGGATATGCAACCTACTATTTTGCTACTCGCCAATAAAATTTTTCGCTACTTACTTACCCAATTTACTTTCAACTGCTTCTTTTGAGAGTTTCTTCGTGCAGAAGAACCAATCGTAGCATGTAACGCCTTCTTCGGCGCCGTCCATCCTCGATTTTGCTACTCCGCATGAACCGGCTGTGGGAACAATCACATCGTCGCCCGGTTGCCAATCTGCCGGAAGAGCGACAGAAAAATTATCGGCAGTTTGGAGTCCTATCAGCACCCTTTTGATTTCGCTGAAGTTGCGCCCCAGCGACAAGGGATAATAGATGATGGTACGTATGATGTTCTTCGGGTCGATGAAGAAAACAGCGCGCACCGCTTTTGTTGAACTTTCGCCCGGTTGCAACATTCCGTAGCGTTTAGACACTTCCATTGTGATGTCTTCAATCAGAGGAAATGTTACTTCAACGTCCTTCATGCCTTTGTACTCAATTTTATCCTTTATAGTACGAAGCCATGCGATGTGGCTGTACAAACCGTCGACCGACAGACCTACTAACTGGCAGTTCAACGCTTCAAACTCCGCGTTCATAGACGCAAAAGTCATGAACTCGGAAGTGCAAACAGGCGTAAAATCCGCCGGATGACTAAAAAGGATTTTCCATTTTCCCGTATAATCAGACGGAAAATTGATGTCGCCTTGTGTGGTGACAGCCTTAAATTCGGGAGCCTCATCCCCGATGCGAGGCATCTGATAACCTTGGTTTTCCATTTTCTAAATTTTTTTTTATTATTATAATGTAATCTATATAGTTTATTGAATTAAACTTCTGTTTTTATTGGCGCAGTAGCAATATGGTAGGTTAAATATCCTCCCGAAAGATTTTTCACCTCTGCAAATCCGCGCTGTATCAATATTTGCGACGCCAAATATCCACGCCTTCCCACCCAGCAATATATATAAATCGGTTTGTTAGCGGGAATTTCGTTCAGACGTTCTCGCAGTTCGTCAATCGGGATGTTCAACGAACCTTTAATGAATTGTCCGTCTGCCGTTTCTTCGCGCTCGCGCACATCCAAAATAGTTATTTCGTCGGGATTTGCCGCTTGCATTTCTCGCCAGTGCACTACCGGCATTTGTCCGTTTACTATGTTTCCCGCAACGTATCCCGCAATGGCTATCGGGTCTTTTGCCGAAGAGAAAGGCGGCGCGTAAGCATGTTCCAATTTCATCAGGTCAAACACGCTTCCTCCCGATTTAATCAGCAGGGCGATCTGGTCGATGCGTTTATCCACACCGTCGTATCCAATGCTTTGCGCTCCATATAGTTTTCCTGTTTCAGGGTCGAAGGTCAACTTGATGCTCAATGGCATACTTCCTGGATAGTATCCTGCGTGTGAAACCGAATGTGTGTGCGAACTGCGATAAGGGATGTTAAACTGTCTCAGACGTTTTGCGGATAATCCCGTTGTTGCCACCGCCAAATCAAATACCTTTGCTATAGCCGTTCCAATAGCGCCTTCGTATTTTTCCGTAGCGCCTTTAACAATGTTGTCGGCAACTAAAAGTCCCTGCCGGTTGGCGGGATTGGCTAAATAATTTAACCACGGCTTTCCGGTTAGCGGATGAGGAAACTCAATGGCGTCGCCAACGGCGTACACGTCTT
>Ga0099364_10012685_pt1 | contig 11343 bp, 10 predicted proteins | sample TergutTh196P3_FD_73070 | JGI IMG/M metagenome (GOLD analysis project Ga0099364, IMG submission 73070) | Microcerotermes parvus P3 segment gut microbial communities from Pointe-Noire, Republic of the Congo - Th196 P3 | ecosystem: Host-associated > Arthropoda: Insects > Digestive system > Gut ...
GGAATTGGCGGCGGCAGCATGATAGAGCTTTCAGGCGGAAAGATGATCGATGTAGGTCCCAGAAGTGCCCATATTGCCGATCTTGCTTACGAGGTGTATGCAGACCCGGAAGATATTCAAGATCCTGAACTAAAATCCATAAAGCCAAAATCAGGCGATCCTGAATATGCTTATATTGAATGCTCAAATGGAAAGAAATTCGCCCTTACACTCTCAGGGGCAGCAAACATAGCAGGTTATGTCAAAGGCGAAGACTATGCTTCAGGAAGCCGCGATGCTGCTCTTAGGGCATGGGAGCCCCTTGCACAGAGGATGGGACTTTCCATAGAGGAGACTGCCCAAAGGGCCCTTTCCCATTCTGCTGATAAAAATGCGAAAGTGGTTCGCAGCCTTATGCATGATTATAAGCTCGACAAAGAAGCTCTTGTTTTTGTGGGAGGGGGCGGGGGAGCCGCTGTGGTTGTTCCCCATCTTTCGATGAGCTTTGGGTGTCGCGGCAGGATTGCAAAGAATGCTTCAGTTATTTCTCCAATTGGCGTGGCTTTGGCAATGGTTCGAGATATGGTTGAGCGTACTGTTTCCAACCCAACGGAAGAGGAGATTCTTTCCATAAGGCGGGAAGCGGTTCGTAAAGCGGTGCAAGCAGGAGCAAAACCTGAGACAGTGGAAGTTAAAATCGAAGTAGACACCAAACATCAAAAGCTGCGAGCTATTGCCATTGGCGCCACTGAGCTGCGGACTAAAGAACTTAATAAAGAAAGAAAAACTGATGACGAGCTGCTCGATATAATTGCTGATAATCTTAAGGTAGAAAAATCTAGCCTTAAAATCGAAGCTGATAACGATATGATCTCTGCAATAAGCTGCGAAGTAACGAGAAAACATTTTTTGATTTTTACAAAAAAGATGAATACTATTAGGTTAATTGACAGAGAAGGGGTTATTCGTTTACAGAAGCGTAACGCTGCAATTAGTTCCTGTATGCCAAATGAATGGAAAAAGACCTTGAAGAAATTGCTGGAAGAGCATACTGTTTATGCAGACGGCGGTGCAGAAATACCAAATATCTATGTGGCTTTAGGAAGCCGGATTATTGATCTTGCCGGTATGCAGAGTCATGGGCAGATATTGACCCTTTGCGAAGTCGAACTTGCAGGTGTACAGTCCGATGAAAAATTAATCATGGTTTGTACTGCCACAACAGAAAATGAGCGAGGTTAGAAAAAAGCCTTATAAATGGAGGTAAAATTTGCGTTCGTACCCCTTCCCGGACAAGGAATCCTCGCGTGAAGAACTTAAGCGAGATCTGCTTTATGAAAGGATACCAAAAGAAGATCTGAACCTTATTTCAGACAGGGCTTGGGAAACCGGAGCTGAGGCAGCGCTGCAAATTTTAATGACATACCCTGACAGCTCCTTTTCTGAAATTGCGGAGGCTGAAGGACTCAAAATTACCTATGCTGTCAAGGATTTTATAGCGGGTAAGGTTCGGTATTTTAGTGAATACTATTCGGGCAGAAAAGAAATAATTTTATATACAGAAGCAATTAAGAAATGGGCAAAATTTAATAAGGTTAAAGATGAAGAGGCTTATGAGCTTATTTTGGCCCATGAATTTTTTCATCATCTGGAATGTAACGGGCTTGGCCTTACATCAAAGCAATATATGGTTCCTCGGATAAAAATAGGAAATTTTAAATTTGGTGCAGCCGGAATTAGAGCACTGTCGGAGATTGGAGCTCATGGATTTGCCTATATGGTTTATAAAGATAGCAGTACAAAAGAAGAAAGTAAAAAGCCAATTCCTGCACTCAGTAATCATGCAATGAACGATATGGTTTTTGCAGGGCATCAAAAGACCAGGAAAATATTTGTTGATAATCCGATTATGCGGTTTTTAACCGGGAAAAAATAAGGAGAGAATTTATGGAGAGAGAAGTGATCAAAGCAGATATTGCTGTTCTTGGCGGAGGCCCCGGCGGTATGGGTGCTGCCATTGCTGCAGCTCGTGAAGGAGCCAAGGTGGTTCTTGTAGAGAGAATGGGCTTTCTTGGGGGATTAATGGCTTCAGGGCTTCCCTTGCTTGCCTTTTTTGATATGCATAAAAGACGCATTGTTGGAGGAATTGCAAACGAGATCGTGGAGAAGCTGGCAAAAATGAGCGGAGAGGCTCCCATTTGGCCGGATGGATCAGCAGAAGGAACTTCGGGGCATAAGTATTGTCCAATGCATGTTTCTGTTACAACTGTTAACCAGTTCTACACGCGAATTCTTTTCTTCCAATGGGCAAAGGAACTTGGCATTAAGCTTTTGCTCCACTGCGAGACAACAGGCACCACTGTGGAAAATGGTAAGTTAAAAATGGTTACTGTTGTAGGCAAGGGGAAGGCCTTTGATATTGAAGCCGAAGTTTTTATTGATGCAACAGGGGATGGCGATCTTGGGTTTATGGCAGGGGCTTCATTCGAGAAAGGAGCGGAGGGAACCGGTCTTCTCCAGCCTCCAACGCTAATGTTCAATCTTAGCGGGGTTGACTTTGACCGTTTCGTTTACTATATCAAAGAACACCCGGAAGAACCTGTAAGTAATACTCCTGACGGGTTCAGTCACATTAGGCCCGGCTATGATGCAGAGTTTTTTAAGGATCATCCGGGACATATTTTTGTTGGTCTTCAGGAGACAATAAAGAGACTTAGAAAGGAAGGAAAATGTCCCATAGATCGTGATACCATTATTTATATACGCCAGCCAATACCGGGAACTGTTGCAGTTAACACCATTCGTATTAAAAATTTCGATGGAAGTAATGTCCATGATCTTAGCCGCGGTGAACAAGAAGCCCATTTGCAGATAATTCCTCTGATTAAAATGTTCAGGGAACATGTGCCCGGCTTTGAGAAATGCTATATGACTTCTATACATCCTGTAATAGGTGTAAGGGAATCCAGAAGGATTATGGGAATAAAGAAACTTACCAAAGAAGATACCCTTTCTGCACATGTCCCTGATGACACAATCGCAATTTATTCATACTTTATTGATATTCATTTGGGCAACAGTGATAAAACTGTCAGCACTACAGTGGAAGAACCCTATGGTGTTCCTTATGGTTGTACTGTGTCCAAAGACATTGAAGGTTTAATGATGGCAGGCCGTTGCATGAGCGCGGATTCTTTCGCACATGGGTCTTCACGTATAATGCCCTTATGTGTTGCAGTAGGGGAAGCTGCCGGAGTAGGTGCTGCTCTTGCCGTGAAACAGAAAATATCTCCGAGAAATGTGAATGTATCAGAAATTCGCGAGATTTTGCTCAAAAATGGAGCAATCCTAAAATAGGAGGATTAAATGTCTTTGCCTAAAACAATGAAGGCACTTGTGGCCTATAGTCAGAACGATTACCGTTTCGTACCCGATTTTCCTGTGCCGGAATGCGGGCCTGATGATATTATTATTAAGACAGAGGGCTGCGGTATCTGTGCAGGAGATATGAAGTGTTATCATGGGGCAGTCAATTTCTGGGGTGATGGTAAACAGAAGGGTTACGCAGTGCCGCCCTTCATTCCGGGCCATGAATTTCTTGGAACTGTTGCGGCAATAGGAGCCAATGTGAAGGATTGGAGTATTGGTGACAGGGTTGCTGCAGATCAAATTGTGCCATGCAGGGAATGTCGTTTTTGTAAGACCGGGCATTACTGGATGTGTCAGCCTCACGAGATTTTCGGCTTTTTTTCTCATCTTAATGGCGGTATGGCTGAATATGTCCGGCTGCCTAAAAATACTATCATTTCTAGTGTGCCAAAAGACATGCCATTTAAGGCAGCTCTACTTATCGAGCCCTATGGCTGTTCCAAACATTGCGTTGACAGGGCTCAAATTGGTTGCGAGGACATTGTTGTAATTTCAGGTGCAGGCTCTCTTGGGCTTGGTATGATTACTTATGCCCGAATGAAAAACCCTGCGAAGCTTATTGTCCTTGACATGCAGGATAACCGCCTTGAAAAAGCAAAAGAGTTCGGTGCAGATTTAGTGTTTAACCCCGGGAAAGTTGATGCTGTCGAAGAAATCCTAAAGATAACAGACGGATATGGCTGTGATATTTATATTGAAGCTACAGGTCATCCTTCATCTGTGATTCAGGGGATGCAGATGATCCGAAAGCTTGGCCGCTTTGTTGAGTTTTCTGTTTTCTCTGAGCCTGTTGAGCTTGACTGGACCATTATCGGTGACAGGAAAGAGCTTGATGTGCTTGGCGCTCATCTATCACCTTATTGTTATCCCTTTGTGATAGAAAATATTGCAAACGGCAAGCTTAAAACTGAAGGGGTTGTTACAAAAACATTTAAGCTGGAAGATTGGGAAGAAGCTTTTGAGTACGCAACCGGAGCAAAAGGAGATATAAAGGTAGCATTTGAATTCTAGAAACTATTAATTTTTCCTGAGTATAGATATGCTGCTCCGGCTCTAATCATAGGATGTTCTGATGTTTCTACAGTAAGCAAAATGCTGTTTTCGTTAAACTGCAAGGTTCCGCTAATGGCATAGAAGATATAATCATCAAGATGCCCGGTGTCATCACGAACTCGAAAGACTATCCTTTGGTTTTCAATTATGGCGCTTGCCCTTACGTCAATACGCTCTGAAATATACCAGTAAAAAACAATGTCTGTATCGTAAATATCAGTTATTAAAAGAAAAGCGTCATTGTCGCCCCATTGTCCGACATAACTTTGAGGCGGCATTGTCACAGGCACCTCTTCTGATTGAAGCGACATTGCTATAATCACTGCTGCGATAAAAAACAAACTTACTTTTTTCATATACACTTCCTCTTTCGTATTAATTAAATCCGACGCCCATATGACAGCCAAATCCCATTGGGTCGAAGAGTACATTACCTGAAAAACCGAAAATAAGGCTTACAAAAATGGCAATTCTATTTTCATAAGGACTCTTATGGTATCCAAGTATTCTGATACGGTTTAAAACGGGGCTATGGGTTGTTTGTTGTGTAACTACTTTCAACATAGATGGATTATCAATATTGTAAACCAACAAATTCCAATCAACTGTATCATTGCCAATTATGTCATAATCAAACTTACTTTGAAAACCTTCATAAGGAAATCTTGATAAATTATCAGCTTTGGCAGTTGGATTTATAATTTGCCCGCTAATATTAAATTCTTCCAACAGAGAATTCCACTTTGCCATATATGCATCTATTTCTGCTTCACTTCCAACATCTAAACTGTTAAAGTAATCATATTCAACCATTCTATCATCGATAGTGTTTAATACTGCAAAACAATAATTAATACCGCCATAACCTGCAGCATCATCAGCGTATATGTATGCGATTAAGCCGTTTCCGGACCACCCAATAACTTCGATTTTATCAAGATAATCATATATATAGGGATCATACACCATACCGTTATCCAGATCAATAATCTGCATCGTTTCCACGGGCGATCCAATAGCGATATTATTCATTTCACTAAAACCGGAGTCTAGATCAAATCCTACAAAGAATTCAGTTTTATATCCGCCCATAATATACTCTCCCATTACAAGTAATGCCCTGTTTTCAAAGGGGCTTATAAAGTAACCGAGAGAAAAAATATCATAAGTAGAACTTACTTCAGCCGCTTGGACAATTTTTGCTTGACCTTGAGCTTCTGCAATAATACGGTATCTGTCAACTAAATCAAGTCCACCATCATCTTTTCTTATTATATCTTCAATAATATTAAATGTCCTGTTGTTATGGACGATAGGCAGCTGCCTGTATTCGGATTGAATAAATTCAATGCCATATTCTATGCAAATATCATAAAATTCCTTGTATATGACATCAAAATCATATATATTGCCATCAGAGTCAAGTGCATTGCCGTCATCATCAAAATCATAAGCTTCATCAGTATCCCAATCTTCTACATAATTATAAAAAAGAAGGGAATTATCAACAAGGTTATAAATTTCAACATATTTTCCGGTCACACCACCATGCTGCATGATATGACTGTGAGCCACTTTCCCGTCTCTAGACCATCCCCATATTCTATATTCTTCACGGAAAGGATAATTTTCATTATATTGAAATAGGTCTACTATTGGTGGAAAAGAAAATTCTTGAGAATTATTAACCGTTGGGATTGATAGATTACTAGGTTCCGGCAAAGATACCAATGATTCCTGTTGCTTTTTACTGCAACTCCCCAGTGCCAAAACAAAGACAAGAGCAAAAATTACAGCTTTGATTGTTTTATTCATGTTTCATTCCTTATTATGGTATAGAAAACCTCACTGTAATAATGGGACTACTTTCCAAGTAAGTGGTTTGTCTTATTCGTGGGCCGCTCTGAAAAGTAAAATCCCTTTCTGTCGTAACGTATTCCCAGCCGCTTTCGACAATTTCTATTATAGATATTCTATTTGCTCCAAGATTATAATTATACTCCTTTTGTTTTTTACTCCCGGATCCCAAAGCCCAGGGTGGTAGCCAATCAGGCTCGGTGTAAGGAAGTTGAGTTTCTCTAAAATTTGTAACCCTGGGATTCCTTTCAGGCTCCCAAACCAGAGGGTCACTGTCAAAAAGCCTGATTAAACTTATATTTCTTAACATAGCAGCGGAGCCGGGACTAAAAATGATGTCCCATAATTGCCTATCGACAGTCTGATAGTCTGTAGGACGCATATCCATATCTGCATAATACGCTTCCTCTTCGACTGAATCAAAAATAATGTATTCCATAAAACCCAGGGCTGCTTTTATGTAGTAAATCTCTCCTGCCGTCATGGGTCCATAATAACCGTCTGCCTCTCCAACTCCTGTGAATCCCAGTTCAAGTAAGCGTTCTTGTAGGGATCTAACGTCAAGCCCGTTCATTCTGGGGCTCGTAACATTGATATCTCTGGAAAATGATTGAGCAAAGATCGCCATGCTGCATGCCAAAAATAAAATTAACGCCACGGTTATGGTTTTCTTCATAATTACGCTCCTTCATTACCTGTATCTATTGTAAATAACAGTGCCCGCTGAGCCTTGTATTAGTGAACGGTTATCGGTGCTGATATACCAAGGCAGATTATAAGCTTCTCCGGCTCGATCTCCTTCTGTATACACGCCTCTTATGCGATAACCATTGGGGAAGCGATCACTTGTATTAGTGCCTGTATTGTCGATAGCTGTGAAGCTGTCAATCCTGATTACCCTAAGGTTGGAACCGGAATACCAAATCATCTTATCACCTGAAAATACCACTACATTATTTACACTTAATGAATTATTAACACTTGCCCATGTTCCATGAATCCTTTGCTGCCCCGACAACTGGTTAAATGACCTTGTTGATATTGCCGCATTATTACGAAAATAATAATTGTTCCCTGTAAGAATATCCAAAACGTATGGTATTGTTGGATTAACACTATGCCCGCCCCCGGGTATTTCAATAAGCTCCCAGTTAAAATTGACATTGTTTTGGCGGGCATAATTTCGACCTGATTCATAAAAACTTCTATTTCTTGTCAATCTATTCTCCGGATAACGTTCGTCATCTTCACTTCCAATTAACAGGTAAAGTTTTTTTGAGAAATTACGCAGCATAATATCTTTATACTGCAAAACATTTCTTATACCAAACGGAAAATTGACATTTTCATCAAATAGGCGATCAGGTCCGGCACCTGAAGCTATTCCATATTCCATGTATGGACTAGAGCCGACCATTGCTGATGTGACAGTAAATCCTCCCCCTGCTGAATGCCCATACATAATATATGTTCCGGCACTCAATCTATGTTGTGCGATAAATTGTTCAAAAATACCATCTATATGATGAATATACCATTCGCCGGGGGGCCTTGAGGCAGTTGTAAAGTTTATTCGATTATATCCCGGAAAATTTTCTTCACTGAAAACGGGTAATATAACCGCTACATTGGCAACAAGAGACAAAATACGGCTAGTATGAGTATATACACCTCGTTCAGCACCATGTAAAACAAACATTACCCTTGTTTCATTGTTAATATTGGGAGGAAGAACATAATGCACCGGTATTGTTTTACCGTCACTTGTTCTATATGCAAACTCGCCGGTCGTTTGAGCAAAGGCAATTGGAGAAATAAAAATTAAAAAAATAAACAAAATTTGTGCTTTCTTCATTGTTTTACAAACCTCGGATAATACCAACGATGGTCTCCGCCTCTATGATTTACATTTGTTGTGTTTTCGTTAGCGCCATTTGGATAAATACGGAATAAAAACCCAACTAGGTTTGATGATGATCTATTATCTATTGTATTAAAGCTTAACCTTCCGCTATTGAGCTCATAGTCGGTACCTCTTAAACCTTGCCCAAACAAATTTAATCTACTGTTACTTCCGTTATTATTCATCGATACAATCCAGAACTGAAGATCACGATTGGGATCAGGTCTTGAAAATAGATGTCTATTCCCTCGTATATATATACCGTTATAAGGATCAAACAGAACTTCGATGTTTCCAAGAGATTCGTCAGATTCCGGTAAAAGACCTCTCAAGTAATAACTTCTACCCTGTACTGCCTGCACCAGGGAAACCGTTAAATTGCGGGTGTGATTAGGATTAGACGGACTAATAGAATAGTGCATCGTGTAGGTTCCGATAAAATCTTCATATCTTATACCCGAAGGCAACACTGATTGTCTTTGAGTATTGATCGTAAAACGATCCCCGGAATTATAAGTCTGTATATTAACTCTACCGGATTGAGGTTGATAAACAAACACTGAATGCGTACCCGTAACCTCAAAGGTATTGGTAACGGCACTGTAAATAACAAAGGTACGCTCGTCTATCCCGATTCCGGGTAAATTGTGTTCCAGCACGGCGGTGTGCAGAGCGCCTTCCCTATTCATCTGAGAAAAGTGTTGATGAATAATTGCAAAATCAATAAATCCGAAGCCCTGATTGGTATCACCTGCAATCATAACTTCACTCATTACAGCCGCTCCGGCACTGGTACCGCCTACCGCTCCGCCACTCCGGTAAATCTCTTTAATTCGTTCTAAAAAGACGGTGCCGATTAACATATTCCTTAATTGTGTTTGGCTTCCACCGGAAAACCAAACACCCGTTACTCCATCCAGTTTACTAAGATTTTGCGGCAAATCGGCATCGCTTCTTCTATCAAAAAGAACATAATCGACATTTGTTGCTCTGCGATTTGTGAATATATTCACTATTTCCGGTGCTCTATCTCGCGGAATATCTGCAGCAAAAGGAATAACTAAAATTTTAGCCTGTGGGCCTCCAGCAAGTTGGATAAATCTATCATACTGGTTATTAAGCATAGCCCCGCCATGAATAAAGAGGTGTCCTGTAGCTCCCTGCATATGCCCGGAAGTTTGAGCAAACATATTAACCGGAAAAAGCAGCGCTATTAAAGCTAAGAGTATTTTTTTCATTATATCTCACAATCATCGAACCAGGACATGCAGGGTATATGGACCCGTGTCATACGAACTCCATCCGTGGACTATTATGGTATAAGTTCCCGGTTGAACCGGATGCTCTATCCATGCGTTTAAGCCATCACCTGAATCATCATCCCAGGCTACATGCTCTCCCCATTGATCAATAATGGAAATTACTGTGTCCAGATCACTTTCGGTATAGACAGTGAGCATTGCCCAGTCGATAGTAATACTGTAGTGTTGCTCATCGGCTCCCTGCAGTGTAGCTCTGTGAGGACTACCGGGAGTAATGGGCGTAATGACCATTTGCTCGGTTCTTACGTGTAAGGTATAAGGACCCACATCATGCGAACTCCAGCCTGTCACGCCTATGGTATAAGTACCAGCTGCAACCTGAATGTTAATTCTTGCATTTAACTGATCCCCCGAATCATCGTCGTAGGCAATTTCATTTCCTTGTGCATTGTAGATACGCATTACTGTATCTATATTACTCTCTGTAAAGGCAATGAGCCTTCCTGCAGGGACAGTAACACTATAGCGATGTTCTGCTGTTCCTTGCAAAATACTGTTATGCGAGCTGCCGGGTGTAAGAGTGACGACTGCCTGAGCATAGGCAAGCGAAACCGCCAGCAATCCGAAAAATAATATTAATCCTACGCTTACTATTTTCTTCATAAAAACACTCCTTGTAATTACCATCTACACACTAAGGGCAAGCCTGAATCCCACACCTATGTCTTTGACTTCAGCTTTTTTAGCGGTGCGGGCAGTCACGCGGCAGTCAAAGTTCATATTGCCATTGCTTCCGCCTCGGATTATACGTTGGGGATCGCCTGAGGAGGCAGGCCCTGCCGGATCAGTTTTAGGCTCGGCTGTGTAACGGCTTGCCAGATCGGCGCACCATTCCCAGACATTGCCGCTCATGTCGTATAGGCCCAGCTCATTACAGGCTTTTTTGCCAACCGGTTTTGTACTGCCATTCATACCGCTGTTGGAGCGGTGCCAGGCAACCTCGTCGGCATCGGCGCTCCCGGAGTACTTAAACTTCTTGCTCAACTGTCCGCCGCGAGCGGCATACTCCCACTCGGCTTCGGTGGGCAGGCGGAAGGTCTTGCCGCTTGCTTCATTTAGCTTTGCGATAAACTCCGTAACATCGTCAAAGCTTACATTCTCAACCGGGCGCGAATCGTCAAGGCCTTCGAACTTGCTATCCTCGTATTTTTTACCCTGATACTTCGACGGGTTAGCGCCCATGATGGCCGTCCACTGCGCTTGAGTTACAGGATATACGCCGAGGTAATAATCTTTTGTAAGAGTCACCTGGTGAGCAGGCAGTTCAATTTTACCGGCGTTGGGGTCATAAACAGGAGAGTGGACATCATCATTGATTGAACCCATGGTAAAAACTCCTGCCTTGACAAGAACCAGTTCAATCCCGTTGATTGTAATTTTTTCTGACATATATCCCCCTCTTATGTTACGTCATGAACCAAACGGAAGCCCAGTTCGTTATCTTTATAGTCCTCTTTCCGGCCCATGCGGTAATGTACCGTGCAGTTTTTCTCAAAGGTGCTATGACTCCCACCGCGCACAATGCGTTTACCGTCTTTTGCTGTCGGCCCTGCATTATCCGGTCCAATCGGATCGGTCTTGGGTTCGGCTGTATAGTCGTTCTCCAAATCGTTGCACCATTCCCAAACATTACCGCTCATGTCGTAGATTCCCAGTTCGTTGTATTCCCTTACGCCTACCTGATCTGTATATTTGGTTGCACCACCGGGTCGCCATCCAACTTCCTTAAACTCGTTACTGCCCGAGAACTTAAAGCCCCGGCTCTGAAGGCCGCCGCGTGCGGCATATTCCCACTCAGCC
>Ga0099364_10012686_pt1 | contig 11343 bp, 6 predicted proteins | sample TergutTh196P3_FD_73070 | JGI IMG/M metagenome (GOLD analysis project Ga0099364, IMG submission 73070) | Microcerotermes parvus P3 segment gut microbial communities from Pointe-Noire, Republic of the Congo - Th196 P3 | ecosystem: Host-associated > Arthropoda: Insects > Digestive system > Gut ...
CGCGGGCCGCCTCCAACGCTATGCGTTGATGAACTTTAGGGGAAAGACGCACATTGAAACGTCCGGAATATGGCTTTTCTGGAGTCTTTCCCTCTTCAGTGCAAAAAGCCAGATAATCTTCAACTGAATCAGCAAGAGCCTGTTTAAGGTCATCAATGGAACGCCCCTGAAAGGTAATTATGTCTGCAAGGTTCATAACCTGACCATGAAAAATATCAGATTCCGGATCATACTCAAAGCGCCCGTGATATTCTTTATAGGTAAGCACACTCATGGTTTTACTCCTGCATTTTCAAGAAACTCTCTGACAGATTTGACCGCGCCCTTGTCTGTGGTCGGCTGTGGATGGGGTCGGTGGAATGTCGCAAAAACGCCATTTATGTTTACGCGAACCCGTGACCCACTTCCCCGCTTAATTTGTCCGCCGCACGCAAAAAACAGGCTTTCAATATCATTCCAAGGAATAGACGCCTTTACGGGACTGGCAAATATGGCTAAAAGTGTTTTGCGATGTTTGTTGTTCATCGCATCATAGTACCGCATTTTAGTTGCAAGTCAAGTAAAATAATTTTATACAAGGTTCACTTAGATTTGTCCTTTTTAATGAAGGTTTTTTCCACCTATATTTAATGACAAAAAAGGTGGACATTGTATTACTGGACAATTCTATCCGCCAAAGTTTGGCATAGCCACCTTATAGAGTTATCAGCCCGCTCTTGTCGCTACGTAAAAATTGTTGAATATGAGAAAATTTCAGGTGATTTTGCCCAGTTTTGTGTTATTAATCCGGGCCTAAATTTTCTGAATTGCCATGACATATATATCCGGGAAATACAGGGTTTCCTGCTCACTCAAATTTTGCTTAGGCAAGGCATTGGCTTCCAGACTTAAGCACCCGGATTAATAACAGGGCGGTGGTCCCGAAAGCATGACCGTTGTTGCCTCCGCTTCCGCTCAAGCCCTTGTTTCCGGACTGAACGACAATCACATCATCCGGAAACAGCTGGTTTGCTTGCACAAAATCAACCGCGATGCCCGTGTTGTAATGTCCGGACCAGCTCCATTTGTGGCCTGATCCGAGATTTCTCATTATCTGCGCCTCAACACGCAGATAATGCCCCGGGAAAGGATTGCTCACAATGATGCGCTGATTGGCACTGATGATGCCCGGACCGGAGGGAGTTCCGCCGGGATACAGGACGACGGTTTTCGTTCCGCTGGAACCATCCCAAAAAGGCTCTCCAGTTCCGTCGTCTTGGAAAAAAATTAGTCGAACAAGCGGAAAACTTCGTTGCTACCATCAAAGCCCTTCAACTCAACAAACGGCCTGAGCCACCAAAAAAAGAGCCAAATCGCTCTATGTCATTCGAGCCATAACCTGCCTGATGCTATCAATGTCACCAAGCGTTTTGATGAGCATGTCAGAGTGGCGTTTCTTGCCCGGCTGCGAACCAATGGAAGTTTCGTATTCCTGTCCAGCTTGAATAAGATTGAAAACTATTGTTTAAGATGTTTGTAGTCACAGTGGCTGGCCATCCTACTCCTTGTGATGTAGTAAGCAAAGTAACGCTATTTGGATCAATCGGTACTAAAAAATTAGTGCGAAGGATGGTTGATACTGTGATATTTTCTCTTCTGCCACCCTGCTCGACCCAGCCACTCTTATATTTTCTGTACCAACTGTATGCTGACCTCCAAGTTTCAACGACATAATCGCCGGCACCAACTTTTTCCCACTGCCCATCTTGGCAATTGGGTTTTATGCCGGGTAGCATAAAAACATTCTCTGCCACACACTCGCGTCCTCATGCACCCTGAATATCTCTTGCGCCATAAACCCTGGCGGACAGATGCATGCATTGGTCAGGGCGTTTCTGTACTGGCAAGTAGTTTGACCCGAATACGAATTATTAAATGTGGCATAGCCACCTCCGAAAGCCCCGCCTGCACCGCTGCCAGCAGCGGACTTCCACAGTCCGGCTTGGCAAATTTTATTTACAGGCGAAGCCAACGATTCAGTTGAACCAGTCCTTGCACCGATTTCAGCGCATTGCACGCCTTGCAGCTTCTGCAAGAAATCCGGATCGTGTAGCCCCATGGATAGAAACGTAGCGGTCAATTTTATCAAGCAGATTTTGCGGCAAGGTAATATTGATTTTTTTAGTCCGTCCATCGTAACGGGAAACATCAATATCCACAAGAGCCCATATACCGCCAGCGAAATCAGGATTGGAAAGATATTCCGATATTTTACCTGGATTCGGGATTTCGTTTCCATCTTCGGTCAGTCCATCAAGATGCAGATGAATCGCCTCTCCTACAGAAGCCAGAGCCTCATCAAATGTATCGCCACCTGAAAAACAACCCGGCAGGTCGGGCACGGTCACTCCAAAGCGGATTCCATCATCTGTATGCAATACAACGGGAAAACGCATAATTCCTCCTATTTCCATCCTGCCTGTTTTTTGATGCTGTTCAGCGTTCCCGAAGGTATGTGGCCATCAGGATGTTTCACTGTGACCAGACCAGTCTTTTCCGGATGCTTGAACTGATGATGCGAGCCTCTAACCCGGACCAGATACCATCTTTCAGATTGAAGCCGCTTGATTACCTGCTTGCTGTTCATGGTGGTTATTGTAACCACTCCGCCATGCAACGTCAATGCCAGCTTCAGTCACTCGCAGAGAGATTCAAGTAACGATTTCCACATGCCCGTGAAGGCAGGTTAAAAGTCAACGAGTTCCGAAAGGCACATTGATAAAACACACTGGAACTGATCAAAAATTACCCACATACAATAAAAAACCCTGTTTGATGCAACGTTCCAACCTCCATCGCTCCATGTGCTTCCCATCTCAAGCGGAATCTGCCTTGCAATCATTCCAGCTGGACAGGTGCATGCGTTCGTTAATGGATTTGTTGTTGTGTAGACATTGCCTGAACTGGGGCGTGAAAACATCCCTCCGAAAGCATCGCCAGAGCGTGCCTTCCACCACAGTGAACCTGCATCCAATTGGCAAGTTTGTATCAGCTGCAGCAGAAGAAATACCGTATGGCATTAACAGGATTATCGCCACCCATGCCGTTAGGAGTAAAAGTTTCATACTGATACGCCGCAAATCCTGAAGGACAACTGCAGGAGCCGGTGCGCGGATTGGTGGACCGGCGTTGATAGGAGTACTGGATTGCCGAAAAGCTTCCGCCAAATGCACCACCTGCACTGCTGCCAGCACCCCGTTTCCACAGTCCCGCTTGGCAGACAGGTCGCGTCAATTCCCTTCTGCGTAGATGAATCTCAATATGTTACAGGGATGTCATCCAGTTTTTGGAGCCAGTTTGAGAATTTTATTCCGAAACGCTTCCTGCTGTTCGATTGTTATTGCACAGGAACTAATGTCAAACAGCCTGCCAGCAATATCCACCAGCCAGGATTTAACACAAAGTGCTCCAGTAACTGCTTGAATATCAACAGAATTTTAACTTGCTTATCCTGGAAACCAGGACATATGCCGAATAGAGGCATGGCATGCTGCAAAAACGGGAACTGCAGTCAGACCGGTACGCAGTGAAATGGCAGTTTGAAAGTCACACTGCACAAGTGTTATCATTACATCCTGGAGGCTTTAAATAATTATTTTGTGAAACTGTGCGACTGACTTCTATTAAATTATCAGGATTTAAATCCTTTGTTGATCCAACCAACATCCAGATACACGGACAGCTTGTTGGAGTTGTAGGGCCAAATGGCTGTGGCAAATCCAACATTATTGATGCCGTGCGATGGGTGCTGGGCGAGACCCGTGCGTCCGAACTCAGAGGCGAGTCCATGCGCGATGTCATTTTTAATGGCACAACCGAACGGCGCCCTTCCGGACGGGCATCTGTTGAACTCGCTTTTGATAACGAGGACGGACGTGCCGTCGGTCAATGGGGCACGTATGACGAACTGGCCGTCAGACGCGTTTTGACACGCGAGGGAAATTCTTCATATCACATCAACAATCTGAATGTCCGCCGCAGAGATATCCAGGAAATATTCATGGGAACAGGCCTCGGACCCAGAGCTTATGCCATTATCGGACAGGGCATGATTGCCCGTATTATTGAGGCCAGACCCGACGAACTGCGCATCTATCTGGAAGAGGCTGCAGGTGTTTCGCGTTACCGGGAACGACGGCGCGAAACCGAAAACAGACTTCAGGACACACGGGAGAATCTGACGCGTGTTTCTGATATTCTTCTTGAAATCAGCCAGAGCCTCGAAAAACTCGAAGAACAGGCCCAGGTCGCCGAAAATTACTACGCCCTGCAAAAAGAACAGGACAGCAAACAGAAACTCCTCTGGATGCTCGAGAAAAGAAATGCAGAAAGAGCGCATGCGCGTCTCGTGGTTGACACTGAAAAAGCCAAAGTTGCTCTCGAAGCCCTAAATGCCGATGTCGCCCGCCAGGATCGCGTTCTCGAAGGACTGCGTGAAGAATATACACAGGCCAACGACGACATGCACGCTGCGCAGGGCCGACTGTACCAGACCAATGCTTCCATCGGCTCGCTGGAAACTGAAATTCGCTATGTCATCGAATCCAGAACCCGCCTGCAGACGCAAATCAGTGCCTATACCCAGCAGCACGAACAGCTTAAAACACAGGAAAAAACAGCTGCTTCCGAATATGAAGCACTTCTTTTACAGCTCAAAGAAACCGGAAAGTCAAAAGAGCAGGCACAGCTCGCACTCAATGCGCTGGCCTCCGAACTGCCTGATGTCGAAAAAATATGGCGAAATGCGCAGGAAGAATCTGCAAAACACTACGAAAAAACTGCACAGCTGCGCCAGCAGATCGTTCTTTCCTCTGTTGAACACAAAAATATAACCCAAACCCTCGATGGCCTTGTCAGCCGCCGCAAACGACTGCTTCAGGAAAGAGGCGGCATGGACGCACCCGATGAAGGCGCATTCGAAGCCCTGCAGAAAGAATACGCACAAAAAGAAAAATATCTGGCCACCCGCCATGAGCGGCTTGCCCTGCTGCAGGCCGAGCACCCCGAACTGGAAGAAAAACTGCGCCTTGCGCGCGAACTCGTTGAAAAAAGCGCAGCTGGCCTCGCGCAGACCAGTGCACATCAGGCCGCACTGATCCAGCTTCAGGAACGCTCTTTTGCGCACGGAGAGACGGATGCATGGCTGAAAAAATATGAACTTTCCGATCTCCAGCCGCTCTGGCACAGCCTGCAGATTGAACCAGGGTGGGAAGTTGCACTGGAAGCTGTCTTAAACGAGCGCATACACTCACGGGAACTGTCCCGCCTTGAATGGGTCAGCTCTTTTATGACCGACCCGCCAGCTGCAAAGCTCGGTTTTTTTACAACAGCCAGTGAAGGCTCTCTTGCCCCAGATGATGAGACTGCCGGAAATACAACTGCCAGAACAGACAGACTGCGGCCTCTGCTCCCGCTTCTGAAATTTCGTGATTCAGGCCTCAAGGGCGTCCTTTCCCAGTGGCTTGGCGCAACTTTTATTGCAACAAGCCTGAAAGAAGCACTCGATCAGCGCCAGCTGTTACCCGATGGCGGCTCTTTTATTCTGAAAGAGGGGCACATCATAGACCGGTTTTCCGTGCGCTTTTATGCACCTGAATCAGAAAAAGAAGGCATGTTTGCCCGCCAGCAGGAAATTGACAGCCTGACGGAGCGCCTGACCGAAGGCAACAGGCAGCTGCGGGAAAAAAGGCAGAACCAGCAGCAAATGGAGATCCAGGTTGGCCAATCCAGCCGCGAAATGCAGGAAAAACACAAAGCCTGTACTGATCTGACAAGAGAACTTCACGCAATTCAGCTTCAGATCGTGCGCTTTTCAGAGCAAAAAGAACACTACCTGCTCAGAAGCAGCCAGATCGAATCCGGTCTCGAAGAGATAATTGCCCAGGAAAAAGAACAGCAGACGAGACTCGAAGCTGAAGAAGCGCGTATGGAAGTACAGGATACAAATCTTGCCGCCCAGCAGATGCAGGAAGAAGCAGCACGCGAGCGGCTCCAGGAAAAAGAACGTGAGCTGGCTGCGTTCAGAATGCGTATCAGCGAGAGTGAGCGAAAAGCGCAGGAAGTTGAATTTGCCGAAAAATCCGCAAAAACCCGCGCCGAAGAACTCGACCGGCAAATCCAGGCAGCAAAAGAGCATGCACTTTTAATGCTGGCAAATGTTGAGCGGGCACAGGGCCAGTTTGCAGAACTTGACGACAAGGTCGCACAGCAAAATCTTCATACCCTTCTGGAAGCACGCATAGAGCAGACAGATCTGCTCAACAGACTTCGCCAGAATGTGGACGATATCGCACAAAAACTTCGCCTTGAACAGGAAAAGCGCCTCCAGGCTGACAGGGAACTCGAGCCCCAGCGCGAAGCTATTATTGCAGCCCAGCTCAAAGAGCAGGCTGCACGCATTCATATCGAACAGTTTGCGCAAAAACTGGAAGAATCCAATGCAGATATTTCAGCTCTGACGCAGGAACTCCATCCAGGGCTGAGCGTTACATCCCTTTTTGCAGATGTATCCCGAATAGCAGCTGCCATCGCTGACCTGGGTGCAGTCAATCTCGCAGCAGCAGGAGAGCTGTCCCAGGCAAGGCAGCGCCGTGATTTTTTAAACGAGCAGCATCTTGATCTGACGACAGCAATTGATACACTGGAAAGTGCCATCAGAAAAATCGATCTGGAGACGCGCACGCTTTTACAGGATACGTTCGATGAAGTAAACGCGCATTTGCTGGAGCTTTTTCCGATCCTTTTTGGTGGCGGGCATGCATCTCTTATCATGACGGGAGACGAGATACTGGACGCAGGCGTGCAGATCATGGTACAGCCGCCTGGCAAAAAAAATGTCAGCATCCATCTGTTATCGGGCGGAGAAAAAGCATTGTCAGCGATCGCGCTTGTGTTTTCGCTGTTTCAGCTGAATCCGGCACCTTTTTGCCTGCTCGATGAAGTGGATTCACCGCTGGATGACATTAATACGGAACGTTTTTGCAACATGGTCAGGCGCATGTCCGAAAAAACACAGTTTCTGTTTGTTTCGCATAATAAAATTGCAATGGAAATGGCACAGCAGTTAATCGGGGTTACCATGCAGGAACAGGGAGTTTCACGAATTGTCTCCGTTGACATGGAACGCGAGGAAGACCCGCCTGTTGCTGCCTGAGCGCTTTTCCGGAAAATAGGATGTTTGATTGTTTTATTGCAGCTCACTCTCTGAATGAAGCTAGCGTTTTTCTTGTGGGGATCTGATGACAGATTTGCAAATTGGTCTGATCATAATCGGTGTCGTAATCATCGCAGTTGTTGTTGCCTACAACAAGTGGCAGACACATCGCGCTCAAAGTGAGGTAAAACGTGCTTTTGCCGACGCACCTGATGATGTTCTGATGCGGACAGCCGAAAGTGAAGATCACGGTATTCGCAGAGAGCCTGTTTTTGTTCGCAATACGGTTGCAGGTGTTGAGTTGCAGGACCCCCTCATGGATGGTGTTGTTTCCATTTCCGGTATTGGCTGGGACCGGGATGACAGGCCTGGCCCGGCCGAAGCGGCCGAATACGGAGAGGACGAGGACTTTCCCGAAGATGGCCCTGAGTCTGTCGAAGAAGATTATACGCACGAGTCCGATGATGAAATAAAAGAACCCTATATCGATTTTGAGGAAGAAACCGTATCTGAAGCAGATATTGCCGAACCGCCCGAAGTGGAGGAAATGGAAGACGAGTCCGCTGAAGAAATGCTCATATCGCCTGCACGCACAGTTAGCCGGATGCATCTGCCGGTTGATGATCTGATTGACTATTCAATTTCAATATTTTTTTCAGAACCGCTGCGTGCAGAAAAAATCATGCCGCTTATCCAGTCTGTACGTAATACCGGGAGCAAGTCGGTTAATTTTATCGGGCTCTGCCTGGATGAAAAAACAGGGGAGGATTTCTGGCAGGTTATCGCACACGGCGGGCTCTATTACCAGCTGAGAGCCGGCGTGCAGCTGGCAAACAGAACAGGCGCACTAAATGAAATCGAGTATTCGGAACTGATTACCCGGTTAAGGCAGCTTGCAGATTCAATCAATGCCGAAATCGAGGTGCCGGACATGACCGATGTTTTGAGAGAGGCGCGTGATTTGTACCGCTTTGTTGTCAATCATGATGCAAGACTGGGGATCAATGTTCGCACCATGGGTTCCCCCTGGATGATCAGAACGCTCATTGCTGTTCTTGAGCGCCAAAAGCTCGACATGCGCCCGGACGGGCTTTTTGTCAAGCATGATACGGATGGCTCTGTTCTGTTTTCTCTTGTGATCAATGCATCGCCTGCAGCCGAAGTTGCCTCACTGGTGACACTTTTGCTTGATGTCCCGTGCGTCACACAGGATAAAAACGGATTTGAAGCCATGGTCAGCTGTGCAAAAGCACTGTGTATGCGACTAAACGGCGTCCTGGTTGATGATGAAGATAAAATGCTCACCGACCCAATGCTCATGGACATTGCCGGCCAGGTCAGCGTCTTTTATGAAGAGATGAAAGCAGCATCTATACCTGCCGGGTCTACCCGTGCTTTAAGACTTTTTGGCTGATTTTATGCAAGGCGACCTTTTTGACCAGCCCGACGCCCATTCAGACCCGTCAGAAAAAGAAGATGTCAGGCAGCGCATGGCCTGTCTCTCAGACGAAATTGAAAGACACAATTACGCCTACTTTGTTCTTGACAGTCCGCTTGTGTCAGATGCACGCTTTGATGCGCTTTTTCGTGAACTGCAGGATCTGGAAGCACTTCATCCTGAGCTGCTCATGCCGGATTCGCCAACCCACCGGGTAGGACATGTTTCGGCCAGCCAGTTTGAAGCGGTTATCCATCAGAGTCCAATGCTTTCTTTGCAAAACAGCTTTTCCAAAGAAGATGTGATGGACTTTGATTCTCGCATTCGCAGTCTGCTTTTGACTGATGATATTGAATACGAAGCCCAGTTAAAGTTTGATGGTCTGGCAGTAAGCATCCGGTATGAGGATGGCTACCTGGTTCAGGCAGCAACACGTGGAGACGGGCAAACCGGTGAAGACGTCACTGCCAATATCAGAACGATCAAAAGTGTTCCGCTGAAGCTGAAGCTGCCCGAGCCTCCTTCTCTTGTAGAGGTGCGTGGTGAAGTTGTGATGAAGAAAGCCGACTTTGTCAGCTTAAATGAACAGAACAGGGCACTGGGGCACCAGGAGTTTGTCAATCCGAGAAATGCCGCAGCAGGCAGCGTTCGCCAGAAGGATCCGGGCATCAGTGCAAAAAGAAGACTTTCTTTTTTTGCTTATGGAGTCGGCGTGATCGAAGGCATGACGGAGCCAGAGACGCATTCGGAACTGCTTGATTTGCTTGGAAAAGCGGGTTTTGCCGTTTCTCCCGAGACAAAGGTTGTTCGTGGTGTTGAAGACCTGCTGTCCTTTTATGACTTTATCGAAGCAAAACGGACGAGTCTGGATTTTGATATTGATGGCCTGGTTTACAAGGTAAATTCCCTGGCTGACCAGCAAAAGCTGGGTTTTGTTTCCAATGCACCGCGTTTTGCCAGGGCGCACAAGTTTCCAGCTGAAGAAGCGTTGACGAAAATAGCCGGCATTGATGTACAGGTGGGGCGAACAGGTGTTTTAACACCGGTCGCGCGCTTGCTTCCTGTTTTTGTGGGAGGTGCAACTGTAACCAATGCGACTTTACACAATGAAGATGAAGTGCACAGAAAGGACATCCGCGTTGGTGATACAGTGATTGTTCGCCGTGCAGGCGATGTTATTCCCGAGGTTGTGGCCAATATTCCCGGGCAGCGTTCCAGTGATGCAGATGTTTTTTATTTGCCCGCAACCTGCCCGGTCTGCGACTCTCCTGTCGTCAGGCGCGAAGGTGAAGTTGTCGTACGCTGTTCGGCCAACTGGCTGTTCTGTGCAGCCCAGAAGAAGGGCGGGCTGATGCACTTTGCTTCAAGAAGAGCGATGAATATTGACGGGCTTGGCGAACAGTTAATTGAACAGCTGGTTGACAAAAGCCTGGTGAATACGCCTGCTGACCTGTATCGCCTGAGCCTGGAAGACATTGCCGGTCTTGAGCGTATGGCATCAAAGTCTGCACAGAACCTGCTTGACGCGCTGGATGCATCCAGAAAAACAACGTTCGCCCGTTTTCTTTATGCGCTTGGAATCAGGCATGTGGGTGAGGCTACCGCCCGGGCACTGGCGGATCATTTTAAAAGCCTGGAGCGTCTGGCTGAGGCTGAAGCGGATGAACTGGTCGAAGTAGAAGATGTTGGCATGGTTGTTGCAGCATCAGTCAGGGAGTTTTTCAGCAGTGCTGACAATCTGGAGCTGCTTTTGCAGTTAAAAGCAGGCGGGATCACCTGGGATGAGACTCAGGCTGATACTGGCACAGCCCAGCCACTTCTGGGCATGACCTTTGTTTTAACGGGTACCCTGCAGAAAATGGGACGGGATGAAGCTGCAGGAAAAATTCGTGCACTAGGCGGCAAAGTGGCGTCTTCGGTATCGAAAAAGACAACCTATCTCGTTGCTGGCCAGGCTCCTGGAAGCAAAGTTCTGCAGGCTCAGCGATTAGGCGTTATCATATTGGAAGAAGAAAATTTTTATGAATTAATGAATTAATTGTCGCACATTTTCTGATATTGAACGTGCGACAGCAGTTTACAAAGAATTTGTCAATCACCCCAGGGCCAAAAAGCCGTGAGGTTCCTTGCGAGAATCTGATGAGAAAAGTAACGAAAGCCGTTTTTCCGGTTGCCGGTCTGGGCAGCCGGTTTCTGCCTGCGACCAAGGCGCAGCCAAAAGAGATGTTGCCCATTGTTGACAAACCGCTCATCCAGTATGCGGTTGAAGAAGCGGTTGCTGCCGGTCTGACGGATCTGATTTTTATTACCGGTCGAAACAAGCGGGCAATTGAGGATCATTTTGACAAGGCTTATGAACTCGAATCCGAGCTTGAAGCTTCCGGGAAGACGGAACTGCTGAACAAGATCCAGGAAATTGTGCCCCCTCATGTTAACTGTGTTTATATCCGCCAGCAGGAGCAGCTCGGGCTGGGACATGCTGTTTTATGCGCCCAGCCTGTTGTTGGTGATAATGAGCCGTTTGCCGTAATTCTGGCAGACGATTTTATGGACGCACGCCCGGGTCATCCCAATGTTATTCAGCAGATGATTTCAGTCTATGAGAAAGAAGGTCACAATGTTCTGGCAGTCCTGCGTGTACCCACGGAAAAGACAAAGAATTACGGCGTAGTAGCCTCTTCGCCATACATGCAGAATCTTGAGTTTGTCAGCG
>Ga0099364_10012687_pt1 | contig 11342 bp, 8 predicted proteins | sample TergutTh196P3_FD_73070 | JGI IMG/M metagenome (GOLD analysis project Ga0099364, IMG submission 73070) | Microcerotermes parvus P3 segment gut microbial communities from Pointe-Noire, Republic of the Congo - Th196 P3 | ecosystem: Host-associated > Arthropoda: Insects > Digestive system > Gut ...
ACAATGAATAAAAACCGGTAAAAATCTGTAATAATTGGGGATTATAGTAGTTATTATAATAGAAGAGAATCGTCAAAAGGAGCTTATTCATGTATACTAAGGGAGACAACCAATGAAACATCATATTGCATTAACCATCGCAGTCATCCTGACTCTTAGCTTTCTGTCTTGCAAAAAAGAATGGAAGCCTGGAATGCCAATTACAAAAGAAAAACTCACCATAGGGGTAATCCATATAACAGACCCTTTCTCGGAAAGCTCCGGTTACGCCTATGCCCATCAAATGGGCATAGAAGAAATGAAGCAAAACCTGAACCTCCAAGACGGTCAAATCATTTACAAAACCAACATTGATGACAATGATTCATTGTATATTGAAAGCGCCATAAGGCAGCTCATTGCCCAGGGAGCCAACATAATAATTGCCACGAGCTGGGGATATATGGATGTATGCGAAAAACTGGCAGAGGAATATCCTTCTGTGGTGTTTGCCCACGCCACGGGCAACAAGCACAACGACACAAACTTTACCAATTTTTTCGGCAGGGTCCACCAGGCACGTTACCTTTCCGGCATCGTTGCAGGAGCTCAAACCAAATCAAATAAAATAGGTTACGTAGCTGCCTTTGGAACTGAGAACAGCGAAGTAACCGGGGGGCTTAACGCCTTTGCAATAGGGGTAGAAAAAGCAAACCCTCACGCAAGGATCTACTTCAAAGTAACTCACAGTTGGTTTGACCCCATGGGCGAATCGGCTGCGGCCCGCGCCCTCATTTCATTTGGATGCGATGTCATTGCCCAGCACTGTGACACAGCCAACCCACAGATAGAGGCTGAAAAAGCAGGGGTCTGGGGCATTGGTTATAACACCGATATGAGTATTGATGCTCCCGCTGCGGTTTTGACTTCAGTGCTTTGGCATTGGGGCGCTTACTACACAACCTTTATGCAAAGCGTAATAAACGGCGCCTTTTCCACCACTCCCTGGTACGGTTCCCTTAAAGACGGCATCGTGGAACTATCCCCCTTAAGCGGAATCAGTGACTGGCAGCCGGAAACCATACGAATGATTGATGAAGAACGGCGGAACATTGAATCCGGGGCCTTCGATGTGTTCAACGGAGTTATGGAAACTAATATCGGCGGCTTCATAGGCCGGGCAGGTGAAAGTCTAACCGACAATGAAATCCGTAACGAAATTAATTGGTACTATCACACAGTTAATGAGCTATAAAGGATATATAGATTGTTCTATACGGCATTTAATGGTATTATGGTATATCATTGTATCACACAGGTACCAAAATGAAGAGATTTATATTCCGGCCAACTACGGTTTTGGCGATGATTGCGGCTCTTACTTTACTCGTTTTTTCTTCTTGCAAAAAACAGCAGGAAAACGCTCCAAGTAAGGAACTGAACATCATTTATAGCGGGACTCCTCAGCCGCATGAAAGAGATTTCATCATCAATGTTTTTGCAAAAAACTTTGAAGATAAATTCGACGTAAAGGTTAATGTTGAATTCCTTACGCAGGCTGAATGTATAAGGAAGATTGAAAACGAGCAAAATGACAAAAAGATAGAAACCGATGTGGTCTTTGTGGATACGGCGAATATGGCGCCGTATGTAAACGGGCACTGGATGATGAATATTAAAAGCATGCTTCATTCCGGTTCAACCTTTACCGCAATGTATGACGGAATTACCAATAGAGGACCGGAACGTTATTTTATACCTGCCTGTTTTGACATATATGTTCTGGCAGCCAATATTGAAGCCCTTAAATATCTGCCCGCCGGCCTTTCCAGGCAGGATGTCATCGACGGCATTACCTGGGAACAATACACCGAGTGGGCCGTAAACATTGCCAGGGGCGAAGGCATTGGGAAAACCATGATGCCCGCCAAAGAAGAAGGCTCTCAACTGCTTTATCCAATGGCAGGCATGGGAATGGCATACGGAGGAAGCTTCCCTGATTTTACTTCTGTAGGATTCAAGAATGCCCTGAGGATCATTGCTGAATTGGCGGCAGAGAACGCCTTTTACCCAAACCAGGCAAATTATACCGCTCCAACAGACCCAATGCGAAACGGAGATGTTTGGCTCACCTTTGCCCACATAAGCCCAATCGGTATAGCCTTTGACGAGGCTCGCAGCCAATGGGTCATAGGCGCTGCCCCCACGGGCTTTAGGGGAGCAGGCTCTACTTCCGGGGCCTGGTGTTGGGGGGTACAGAAAGGCACTCCCCATGCGGATTTGGCTGCTATCTGGATAGATTATGTAACAACCCCCCATGTAAACTATCAGATGTGTTCCCGTTTAAGTTTCTTAAGCCCTATAAGAGAGATTGCGCCGCTTTTGCGCACAGACGATGCGGTTATGATTGCAGGAAATAAAATGCTGACAAATACAGTAATTTCCGGTGTACCATCGACACGATATAAAAACTGGGATGCAGTTAAACTGCTCTATCATGAAGCTTTTAATCTCACTGTAAATACCAAACAGGTCCCCTCCGATGCGTTCTTGCGGGACTTAGACATAAAGTGCCAGGCACTAAGGAACTAATTGCGGAGGACTCATGCGAAAAAAAATGGTTTTACCTACACGGTTCTTCGTTTTTTTTTCTCTTTGTCTTCTATTAACATGCGCGCAGCAGGAAGGTCCCTGGAAGCTGGGAACACCCCTTCCAAAAGAAATGATTAAAATTGGCGTTATTTATCCCAACGAGATCAACCGGAATTCGTTTTACGACAATGCCCACGAGGAAGGAATTCTCCGGATGCAGCAGAGTATCGGCCTTGAGGATAATCAAATAATCCGTAAGACAAACGTTTTCGACGGAGATCCGGGAGTAGCGGAAGGGATCATGCGGGACTGCATTGCCGAAGGCGCGAACGTAATCATTGCAACAAGCTGGGGCTACTCACAGCCGTGCGAAAAACTGGCGGCAGAATTCCCTTCAGTTATCTTTATACACTCGACAGGCACTACACATAATAATCGCAACTTTACAAATTGCATGATACGGCTTCACGAAGCCCGCTTCCTTTCCGGCATTGCCGCTGGCCTCAAAACAGAATCCAACAAAATAGGCTATGTGGCTGCCATGGGAAAAGACAACAGCGAAGTAAGCGGAGGAATCAATGCCTTTGCCATTGGCGTGGAGGAGGCAAATCCCGAAGCAAGCGTTTATGTGCAGGTAATTCACAGTTGGTACGATCCAATGGGCGAAACCTATGCAGCTAACGCCCTCATTGCAATGGGCTGCGATGTTATTGCTGCACACAGCAACACTTCAAACGCACAGATTGCGGCGGAAAGGGCAGGCGTTTGGAGCATCGGCTTTAATGGTGATATGAGCACAATCGCGCCGGAATCTGTTATTACTTCGGTCGTTCCATACTGGGGCTCAATATATACCCGCTTGGTGGTAAGCATTATAAACGGAACTTTTAGACCGGCTTTGCATTTTTATGGCCTTGCTGAAGAAGCCGTTGACATTACACCCATAAACAAAAAACTTGCGGCGCCTGGAACAGAAGTAATGATAGAGGGAGCCCGCAAGCGCATAAGGGATGGATTTAATGTGTTTGACAGCGAACTAAAAACAAACGATGGTTATATAATCGGAGAGGCAGGGAAAACCCTTCCTAATGAGATAATTCTTAGCGGTATCAATTGGTATTACCATAATGTGATTGAGCAGTGAAATGAAAAAATCAAATAAACCCGCTTCACAATCGCGGCACAACTATTTACAGTTGGTATTTGTCTTTGCAGCCTTCGCATTAATGGCATTAGCGGCTTACATCTTTATCGGGAACATTTTAAGAGACCGCCTTATGCGCGGAGCGGAAGAACTGCTTCAATCCGCTGAAGCGAATGTGAAAGCAGGGCTATCGGAAGCTGAAACTACCCTTCTTAATTCTTATTATATTGTACAGGGCATGGTGGAGAGGGATGCCCAAAAGGAAGAAATTCTAGATTACCTTACAGTTACAACAGAATGGATGCGCCGCTGGAATCATGGACTGCTCGATTTTTACGGCGTTTACGGCTATATCAACGGAGAGTTTTACGACAGCATTGGGATGAACCCGGGGGATGATTTCATTCCCCAAAGAAGACCTTGGTACCAGGCGGCTGTAAGGAGCGGCAATACTGTAGCATACACCTCGCCCTACATCGACTGGCATTCCGGCGATGCCATCATTTCGGCAACACGAAACATTGACACGAAAAACGGCGAAATTGCCGGTATCCTGGCAGTAGACATTAACATTGCCTGGCTGGTGGAATATGTGAGTTCTCTGACACTGGCAGTCGATGGCTACGGAATGCTCCTAAGTCAAAACCTAACCCTTACTGCCTTTCCGGATAACACACACATTGGCAGCCAGCTTCAAGAACTGGGAGGCTCGTATGAAGAGATCGCCCGAATCTTGCGGAGCGGAAATGACGTATTTGCCCGCCGGATAAACGACCCGAATCATGGCCCGATAATAGTATTTTTTAAACAGATTTTTAACGACTGGTATGTGGGAATAGTGACTCCTTATTCAGAGTTTTACAAGGACTTAAACAGTTCAGCTCAGATTCTGGCTGTATTAGGAATAGTTCTTTCACTAGCGCTTTGTTTTTTACTGCTGCGCCTGTCTACGGCCAAACTGCGGGCTGATGAAGAAAGCAAATCCAAGTCGTCATTCCTTGCCAGCATGAGCCACGAAATCCGCACCCCCATGAACGCCATAACCGGTATGGCGGAACTTTTGCTGCGGGGAGAACTTTCCGACGAAGCCCGCAGCCATGTTCAGGATATTAAACAAGCCGGAAACAACCTAATCTCCATTATTAACGACATTTTGGACTTTTCCAAAATTGAAGCTGGTAAACTTGAAATTGATCCTGCCAAATACATGCTTTCATCCTTGATATATGACACTGTGAACATTATCCGATTGCGGCTGGTTGAAAAGCCAATCCGGTTTTTTACCAACATCGACGGGATAATACCCAACAACCTTATTGGAGACGAAATACGCATCCGCCAGATACTCTTAAACCTTCTATCTAACGCAGTCAAGTACTCGGAAAAGGGGTATATCGGTTTATCCATTACCGAAGAAAAAAGAGAGGAAGGTAAGATTTGGCTTAAAATCGTTGTAGAAGATACTGGCAGAGGCATTAAACCTGAAGATCAGAGTAAACTATTCGCAGAGTTTGTACAAGTGGATGCGAGAAAGAACAGGGGGATTGAGGGGACAGGCCTTGGACTGGCAATAGCTAAGCGTTTATGCATTGCCATGGGCGGGGACATATCTGTGGAAAGTGAATATGGTTCAGGCAGCAAGTTTACTGCTTTCATTTTGCAGGGAATAGATTCTGAAGCGGCTTTTGCGGCAGTGGAAGAATCGGAGCAAAAGAAGGTGTTGGTTTACGAAGGCCGTACTGTTTACGCCAAATCGCTGTCTTGGTCTTTAGATAATCTGCGGGTTCCCCATACTTTGGTATCTGAACAGGAAGATTTTATCAAGGCATTACATAGTGAAAAATGGTTCTTTGTGTTTTCCGCTTATAGTTACCATGATAAGATTGCACCGTTGCTGGAAGATATATCAACAAAATTAAGAGTAAAAACGCCGCTTGCCCTAATGGTTGAATGGGGCACAGAAGCCTACATTCCCAATGTACGTTTTTTACACCTGCCGGTGCAGTCTTTGTCTATCGCAAATATTCTTAACGGCAAATTCGACAGTAAAGGCAGTGCTGAAAATCTTTCGGCAGCCAGCACAGCCCTATTCAGCTTAAAACAAACACGTCTCCTTATAGTTGATGACATTATTACCAATCTTAAAGTAGCCGAAGGTCTCCTTGCGCCCTATAATGCAACAGTGGACACCTGTTCAAGCGGCATGAAGGCTATAGAACTAGTTAAAGAAAAGAATTATGACATTGTATTCATGGACCACATGATGCCCGGAATGGACGGCATTGAAACTACCGCAGCCATAAGGGCTTGGGAAAATGAGAACAAAGTGCCATTGCCGGAACGTCCAAAGAGCGTTCCGATAATAGCACTGACCGCCAATGCCGTTTTGGGGATGAGGGAAATGTTTATTGAAGAGGGGTTTAACGATTTTTTAGCAAAACCAATTGAAATATCCAAACTAGAGGAGATTCTGGATCGCTGGATTCCAAAAGAAAAAAAAGAACGGAAGACAATGGACCGTGAACAATTAGCAGTTAACAGTCAGCAGTCAGCAGCCAGCAATGTTGAAAAGGATCCCCAGGCATTACATATTGAAGGCGTTGACACGAAAAGCGGAATTGTTATGACCGGCGGCACAGAGGAAGGTTATTACCAGGTGTTGTCCTTCTTCTGCAAAGATTCTGAAGACAGACTTCCTCTATTACAGACCTCTCCGGACGCTGACACCCTGCCTGCATTTGTTACCCAGGTTCACGCTCTTAAGAGCGCATCCGCTTCCATCGGGGCTGCAAAGCTTTCAAAAGAAGCCGGAGAGCTTGAAGCAGCAGGCAAAACCGGAGATTTGGAATTCATGAAAAAACATTTGCCTGTTTTCACCGGGCATCTTACAGAAATGGTAAATAATATCCGAACCGCTTTGGAACATAGTAAAAGTAAAGAATTAGAAATTGGGAATGAGAATTTGACAACAGCCCTTCCTGCACTATCATTACTGCACGAATTGGAAACGGCTTTAAAATCTCAAAACACATTCGAGGTAGATCGAATCCTGGGTGAATTGACAAAAAAGGCAGTGGATGAAAAAACCAAAAATGCCATAGAGCAAATTTCCGACGAAGTCCTTATGGCCGAATTCGACAAAGCGCATAAAATTGTCGAAGAATTAATAAAAAATGAGTAGGTAATTAACCATATGGACATGCAGATGGTTGCCAAAATAACACAGAAGCCATAGAATTAATAAAGGAAACTTTTATGGGATGGCCTTTTAAAGGGAAAAAAGAACAAAAACCGGAAACTGAAAGTCTTATGACGAACGGCTCCGGCGCGCCCCAGCCCCAAGATATCTCCTTTCCTCCTATTCCCGGCTTGGATACAGTAAAAGGCATCGCCATGACAGGCGGCACTTCTGATGGCTATCGACAGGTACTTACCATGTTTCGCAAAGATGCGGAAGAGCGCCTGCAAAAGTTCAGGTTTTTTCTTTACGAGGGCTTAAACAGCGGAACCGGCAAGTTTCCGGAAAAACATCTTCAATCACTCACCACACAAATCCAAGCGCTTAAAAGTGCGTCAGCCACCATTGGAGCGGCGGAATTATCTGCTGAAGCCGCCCAGCTTGAGGCTGCCGGAAAAGAGAAAAATTTTGTTTTCATTTACGATAAACTGCCGGATTATATTGAACATTTGTCAGATTTGGTAAAAAATGTTCGCTCTGCAATGGAACAAAAACAGGGAGAAAACGATGCCGTATCAGGAGGGCACAGATCTTTCATGCAAATGTTTGGCAGACAGAAATCTGATAAAACTGCATCTGCGAAAACTGACATTTCAGAGTACCTTGACATCTTTAACAAACTAAAAGAGGCTTTAACATCGCAGAATGTCCTTGCCATTGAACATGTTCTGGATGAGCTAAACCAAAAACCATTGGATTCAAAAATCAGAGAAGTTATGGAACAAATCTCTGACCAGGTTTTAATGACGGAATTTGACAGCGCAATAAAAACCATTGACGATTTAATCAGTACAAACGGATAAGGTGAAATCATGGAAAACCAAAAAAAACTTATTATATTAGTAGATGATAATCCGGCAAATCTAAGGATTGGCAAAAATGTTCTATCAGAAAAATATACTGTTGCTACAGCGCCTTCGGCGGCAAAACTTTTCAGCCTTTTGGAACACAACAATCCGGCTCTGATTCTCCTTGATATTGATATGCCATTGATGGACGGCTACGAAACTATAGGGGCCCTTAAATTAAAACCTGAAACCAAAGATATACCGGTGATCTTTTTAACAGGGATGATAGATGCAAGAGATGAAGAGAAGGGACGCTCCTTGGGCGCGGTAGATTATATAACCAAACCTTTTGATCCTTCTGTATTAATTGAGTGTATTGAAAAGTATTCTTGATTTATAAAAGAACAGTTGCCATGGATAATAATAAAGCCTTAATCATTCTGGTTGACGACAGTCCGGCAAATCTCCAAATCGGCAAAAATGCTTTGTCGGAAAAGTACCGTGTCATTACAGCGCCTTCGGCGGAAAAATTTTTTACACTGTTAAAAAACAATTATCCTGCATTGATTCTTTTGGACATAGAAATGCCTGAAATGAACGGTTATGAAGTTATCAAAATACTAAAAGAAAATAATGAAACAAAAAACATTCCGGTTATATTCCTTACCGGCAAAACAGAATCAGATGACGAACTGAAAGGGCTTTCTCTTGGCGCCGTTGATTATATTACTAAGCCTTTTCACCCGGCTCTGCTCTTAAAACGCATTGAGCTGCACATGCTGGTAGAAATTCAGCGAAAAAAACTAAAAATCCAGACAGCAGAACTTCAATACTTTAACGAAAATTTAAAGAGGATGGTTGAAGGAAAAACAAGAGATGTTTTTGAATTACAGGATGCATTGCTTAAAACCGTAGCAGAATTGGTTGAATACCGTGATCACATTACCGGCGGTCACATAGAACGCACCACGAAAGGAATAAGAAACTTGCTTAAAGGAATGGAAATGACTAATACCTACCAGGAAGAAATTAAGGACTGGGATGTTGAGTTGCTGCTCCATTCATGTCAGCTTCATGACGTAGGGAAAATATCAATAGAAGACAATATTCTTAAAAAAACAGGTGATCTCACTGAAAAAGAATTTGAAATTATGAAAAGCCACACCAGCTTTGGCGAACATGTAATCGAAAATATTCAAAAGATGACAAAGGAAAACGATTTTCTAAAGTATGCAAAAATTTTTGCTGCCAGCCACCACGAAAAATGGGATGGAACAGGTTATCCAAAAAGACTAAAGGAAAATGAAATTCCACTTTTAGGGCGAATCATGGCAATAGCAGATGTTTACGATGCTCTTATTTCAATCCGTCCCTATAAAAAGGCCTTGACCCATCCTGAAGCTGTACGCATTATCATTGAAGGCAGTGGAACCCAGTTTGATCCTGCCCTGGTTAAGGTATTTTTGCTTATAGCGGAAAAATTTTGTGAAGAATGAGGCCTAATGCGGATAATTTTAAAAAACTTTCGCATCGTTGATGAAGAAATAGATACCCTAGGCACAGTGATCGTCCAGGATGGAATTATTGACGAGATACTTAGCGCAGAGCAACCCATCGACAACAAGGCCGCCGGAATGGTAATCGATGGCAGTGCCCTTTCTTCATCCGGGCAAAGCGTCGTCCGTAAGCGTAGCGTCGTCCTGATGCCAGCTTTTGTTGATCTCCACGCACATTTCCGTGACCCGGGCATTCACGACAAAAACGTATTAGCTCCATCGGAACTGTCACTTCCATCGGAAGTGATCGAATCAGCATCCCTAGCCGCCGCTGCCGGAGGTTTTGGCACAGTTGTCTGCATGGCAAACACCAAGCCGGTGACAGACACCATCGAAAAAGCGGCGGCTATTAAAAACCGCTCCGATGTTCTTGGCCTTATCGATCTTTACCCGGTCTTATCTTTGACTAAGGGAATGGAAGGAAAGGAATTATCCGAAATTACCCGCCTTTCAAAAAAAGACATACCTCTCATGATTTCCGAGGACGGGAAAGATTTAGCCGATGACGATCTATTCCTTGCCGCCATGTTCGAAGCAAAGCGAATTGACATTCCTGTTTCCTGCCACTGCGATTTAGGCGGGGACGAAAATATGGCAGTCCGCCGGGCAATTGAGCTTGGTAAGAAGGCCGGCTGCCACATACACATTGCCCATGTATCTACCCGGGAGGCTATTGAGACAATACGTTCGGCGAAAGCCTCGGTGAAAATCGCGGCAAAAGCCGATGCAAAAACAGATTGTTTCACATTAACCTGCGAGGTAACGCCTCATCACTTATACCTTACCACAGAAGATTCCCGGCGGCTTGGCGAGAAAACCTGGGGCGCCGTGAACCCGCCCTTACGCAGCGAAGAGGATCGCCTTGCTCTTGTACATGCGCTAATTGACGGAACCATTGATGCCATTGCCACCGATCACGCCCCTCACAGCAGAGCCGATAAAGAATCGGGTGCGCCCTGCTTTTCCGGCTTTGAAACTGCCTTTGCCGCTGTCAATACTATTCATAGCAAAACGGATTTTTCCGGCGCAGCTTCAACGGCTAGTCTTGCAGCCTTCGATCTCAAACGCCTTTCCTGCCTCATGAGCGCGAACCCGGCCAGCCTACTTGGTTTTGACGGCGGCAGCAAAAACTGTGAGCAAGACCAAGGCCTCAAGCGCGGTCGCATACTTCCCGGCTACAGGGCCGACCTGGTTTTGATTGATACGGAAGCGCCTTGGAACGTAGAACCCGGTAGTTTCAAAAGCCGGGGAAAAAATTCTCCGCTTGAGGGCTGTAAACTTTTTGGAAAAATAATGATGACTTTTCACGGCGGTCGTCTTGTTTACTATTCCCCTTGTTTACTATTCCCTGTTTACTATTCCCATCAATGAAAGATTGCTATAATAGCACCATGTATAACATAGACAAACTTTTCGAGGCCGTAGCAGCGCGGGGCCATGTATGCGTTGGACTGGACACGGCAACAGACTACATTCCCGAAAAAGAGCGCGGCCCTAACCCCGCTGAAGACGTACTTGCGTATAACAAAGCTATTGTCGAAGCAACCATCGACATTGCCGCTTGCTTCAAAGTACAAATAGCGTATTACGAAGAAATGGGCCTTGCGGGTCTTCAAACCTATACGGCCACCCTCAAATACCTCAGGGAGCGCGGCGCCCTTGTAATCGCTGACATTAAAAGGGGAGACATTGCCGACACTGCCAGCCGCTATGCCCGCGCTCACTTCGACGGGGAATTCGAGGCGGACTTTGTTACGCTTACCCCCTACCTTGGCATGGATTCCATTGAGCCATGGCTCCAGTGGGCGGACAAAAAAGGCAAAGGAGCTTTTGTGCTGATGCGCACCAGTAATAAAGGCAGACAGGATTTTGAGTGTCTTGAAATCAACAACCCTGCCTCAGAAAAAAGGCGGCTTTTCAATGCGGTTGGGGATAAGCTTTCAGAGCTGGCCTCCGCCCGTCAAGGCAAACACGGCTACGGCGCTTTCGGCGCGGTGGTGGGAGCGGAAGGCCAATCGCCCGAGGAGCGTGAGGAAGCGGCGGCA
>Ga0099364_10012688_pt1 | contig 11342 bp, 14 predicted proteins | sample TergutTh196P3_FD_73070 | JGI IMG/M metagenome (GOLD analysis project Ga0099364, IMG submission 73070) | Microcerotermes parvus P3 segment gut microbial communities from Pointe-Noire, Republic of the Congo - Th196 P3 | ecosystem: Host-associated > Arthropoda: Insects > Digestive system > Gut ...
CGAATGTAATCCCAGACCTGTTTATCTGTCCAGCCAATCAGCGGGTTTATTTTTATCAGGCTGTTTGTTTCGTCCCATTCTACGAGTTTCATGTCGTGGCGGGTAATAGACTGTTCGCGGCGCAGCCCGCAAATCCATGCGTCTAATCCCGTAAAGGCACGGCTCAACGGCTCAAGTTTGCGAAGGCGGCAACAAAGTTTACGCTTTTCTATACTTTCGTAAAAAAGATTGACGCCATCGGCAGCAACCATTTCTTCAACCTTGCGGTAATCGGGAAAATAGACGCGGATTCTTATTCCATAGCGCTGGTTGGTTTTGTCTAACAGGCTATATGTTTCGGGAAAAAGCCGTCCGGTATCAAGCGTAAAGATATTGGCGTTTTTATCGATATTAACCATTATATGGGTCAAAACTTGGTCTTCGGGTCCAAGACTTGACGAAAGCGCTATCTTGTCGCCAATTTCATTCATCAAATACTGCAGCAAACTTTCAGGAGTTTCTCCTGCAAACTTGTTATTCAATTCATCTACATAATCACACATATTCCTATTTTCTTAACTCTTAACTCTTCATTCTTAACTCTTAACTCATATAATCATTCCTGCACCGACAGTTTCAAACGTATTTGGGTCGATTAAAATCATACTTCCTGTCGTGCGGTTTTTTTTATACGGGTCGAAAAGAAGCGGCGATGCGGTTTTTATTGTTATTTCTGCAATATCGTTCATTGCGAGGCTATCTGCGCCGGTTTCTTTTTGCAGCGTACTGATGTTGATACGGCTGTCGATGCTTTTTATGACGCCTTGCATTTCGCGGGTAGTGTGGCGAATGATATATCGATTGCCACAGCGCATCGGGGTTTGATTGAACCAGCACACGGTGAGCGATACGTTTTGCGAAATTTGTGGCTGTTCGTGGTTGGCGCTAACGAGCATATCGCCGCGTCCTATGTCTATGTCGTCGGCAATTTGCAATGCTACCGATTTGCCTTCGCCCGCTACGTCCAATTCTTTGTCGGCAATTGTGATGGCTGTGATTGTAGTGCGCTGTCCGCCGGGCAACACAACAACGCTGTCTCCCTTGTGCGCCGCGCCATGCGCCACCATGCCCGCATAACCGCGAAAATCGTGAAACTTATCGGAAATAGGACGGATTACATACTGCACCGGGAAACGCATTCCAATAGTATCCTGTGTTCGTAGCGCCGGAACTGTTTCTAACAGTTCCATAAGCGTTGCGCCTTCGTACCATGTCATGTTGGCTGATTTTTCAACCACATTGTCACCCAATTTTGCGGATATGGGTATGAAGTAAATGTCTTTCGGACGGAAATCTGTTGATATTCTCATATATTCGTCCCTTATTTTTTCAAAAACAGACTGCGCATATCCCGCCAAATCCATTTTGTTGATACATACCGCCACTTGCGCTATACCAAGCAGCGATGCGATAAAGCTGTGTCTCACGGTCTGTTCCTGTACGCCGTTGCGGGCGTCAATCAGTATTATTGCTAAATCGGCGGTAGAAGCGCCTGTAACCATGTTGCGCGTGTATTGAATATGTCCGGGCGTATCGGCTATGATGAATTTTCGTCGCGGGGTGGCGAAATAGCGATATGCCACGTCTATCGTGATGCCTTGTTCCCTTTCGCTTCGCAGCCCGTCGGTAAGCAGCGCAAGGTTAATTTCTTCGTTGCCGCGAATGCGCGATGCCGCTTCCACAGCCTCCATTTGGTCTTCAAAAATCGATTTGCTATCGTAAAGCAGGCGTCCGATGAGAGTGCTTTTACCGTCGTCTACGCTGCCGGCAGTGGTAAAGCGCAGCAATTCCATGTCTAAATAACCGTTGTTTTCCATTATGAAAGTCTTTCATTAAAAAATTATGCAAAAGTAATGTATATTGTTCATTAAAACAGTATCGTTTTGCGTAAAGTTTTTTTTCGAGCTGATTTTTATCGGATAGTTTGCTTAGTATAACTTGCTGACTATTAATGATTTATTGAATTTTTAAGGAGGGACTATTTATACTTGCTGAAATTTATGCCTGAACACAAAATTTTACAAGAGAGACGTCAAATGACCCCTCTCTTTGGTTATTGACAAATATAAACTCCACCTCCTCCCAAAGGAAGAAGTTATCATACTTACGCAGCAGAAATTAACTTTACCCCAACAGTGTTCCGCGAATCATAAACATTGCGGCAAAAGAAATTATTGCGTACAGTTCTGGAAAAACAGCCAAAATCATCGTTTTACCGAAAACATCGTAACCGGAGGCGATACCTGCGATACCGTTGGCACAAACCTTTCCCTGCTGAATAGCCGACAACAAACATACTAAGCCCAGCGCCAGTCCGGCGCCGAAGATAGCGGCTGCCTGAAACATGCTGATACCCGCTACAAGATATTCGGCTAACAGGAAAAATCCCAAAAAACCGTACAATCCCTGAGTACCCGGTAGAGCGCTCAATACTACACAGTTACCAAAAACATCGGGACTTTTCTTCATTGCCCCGATAGTAGCGCTTCCTGCTATGCTAACGCCAATCGCACTTCCGATACCTGCTAATCCGACCATAAGTCCAATGCCCAAATAGGCTAAAATAATTGCATCCATATTTTCTAATTTTTAGTGATTAATACTTTTTGTTTTTAATTTTTACTATTTAATTATTAATTTAATTTCAATGGTTTATACTTTTTACCCCCGCCCTCAAATCCTGTGTTTTTATAAAATTCCACAAAAGTGAGGCGCATAGGGTGAACAAATGCCCCCAATCCCGACATGAAAATATTCAGCGAATGTCCGGCGAGCAAAATTACAAGCATTATCAACTGACTTACAACGGGAATATCACCGCTCATCTTCATTGCAAGGTCGTTGAACACAAAGCCCATCACGCCGCCGCAAATGCCCAGCGCAAACAAACGGACGTACGATAACAGGTCTCCCACCACCCCTGTTATCATGCCGTAAGCATTCCACAGTCCCGTACCGATATTAACAAGCGGGTTTTTTCCGGGGGTGTTGAAGATAAAAATGAGAACGCCGGCAACTCCCAGTACTGCATAACACAAGTAACGGGCAATGTTGTGCGAAAACATGTTTTTGCCGAAAGCAAGATACAAGCCGCCGCCGCCCAAAATAAGGATAAGCCATCCCAATGTTTCTAATGAATGTAACAAGCCGTAGCGGCGAATACGTCCGAATGCTTTGACAAACATTCCGAAAATAATCTGAATACCGCCCAAAATCAATGCCAAACTGAACATTTGCTTGTCATCCAACATAAATCTCCTAAACGAATCAAGCCAAGACCATTGTAATTTCATAAGGCTTATTCCGAAAAACGTTCCGCCGAAGCAACCGCAAATCATTGTAGCCGCCCCCAATATCGCAACAAGAGATAAAATTGGTTTCATTGAGGGTTTTACTTTGGGACGTGCAATCAAAGCCCCTATCAGCAACAGCAAGCCATAACCTGTATCGCCGAGGCAAAGCCCGAAAAACAGCATGAAGAACGGCGCAAAAAACGGCGTCAAATCGAGTTCGTGATAATTCGGCAAATCATATAATTCGCCTATTGGCTCAAACAAACGTGCAAACCAGTTGTTTTTTAGTAGTATAGGGGGCGAATCATCTTTGTCGGGCGATATGCCTGTGTAGTAAACATCATGCGTTTCGAGCGCACGTATCAACTCCGGTTCTTTAACTTCGGGAACCCAGCCTTCGAGCAGAATCAATTTCTCGTCCGCCTTTTTTTCCGCCTGCAAGTGTACCTTGTTTATGTCTATGTTCCCGTTCAGTTGCCGCTGCACCTCTTTCAGATTGTTAAGATGTTCTGCGGCAAGCGCGTCAAACTGTTTTTCGATTTCCTCAGCCTGTTTTTTATTTTCCTGCAAGGCTTCCCGCAATTTGTTGAGCGACCGGTCGGAAATGCGTATCTTTTCAGCGTCAGGCTCTTCGCCAACATCAACAGGCAGAACCGTTATAAAATAGATCATCGCGCCGACACGCGCAACTTCCACTGTATCGAATTTATCTATCCATTCGGGTTTAAATTCGCGCTCGCGGCACGAAAAAAACTTTAGCTGACGTCCGCATTGTTCTAATTTTTTAACGATTTCCGGATCGAAATTGCCCCATACCGTCATGTTGTCAATTTCCTTATGCAACGCCAATTGTTGCGTTTTCAACTGTTCTTCCCGCGTTTTCAACTGTTCATACAGAGTCAGCGCTCCCATGCCGTCTGCCGATGTATCTAACGGTTTCGGCACAACGTTTTTTTGTTCGTTCAGTCTGTGTTGCAGCGAACGAATGGTATTTTTCAGCGAATCGGCTGTAACCAGCTGTTTGCGCAGGTCGGCAGCATCATCGGGGATACCTTTCTGTTTTTCAACTATATGCACCACGCCTGCCTGCCGTATGCTTTCCAAAAATTCATTATAAGTCTTATAATAAATCAGGAAACTGTATTTTTTCATTTTTTCAACCATATCTCAATTTTTGATTGATTATAAGATTGACATATATAATAATTTGACTTTGTCCATTACTGTTTCGTCAATTTTTCCCATGATTGTTTCCATCATATTTTTTTCCAGAGTTGCCATTTTATGAACGCGGACAACCGAAGGTAGTTTAAGTCCAAATTTCACCCAGTCGTCAAGATAAATATCATACTTGCCCGAATAAATTTTGCTTGTAATTCGGCAAACAAGTATGTCTCCATCTTCAAAATCCTGCAATATCAACACCGGACGACGTTTATAGCTTATTCCGTCTGTATAGGGGAATTTCAATAAAACTATTGTTCCGGGGTCTATTTTATTCATATCCGTTCTTTTTTATTAATCGTAAATAGAATCCGAGTCGGCATATCCTTTTAGAAATTGATTTTTTGTTAATTGGCGATATGCTTTCTCGTCATAAACATCGGAATCGTCCACAAAAACTACTACCCGCACATTCTTGTTGTGTCCGGCAATTAACTCCGGCTGCATTCTGCGAGGTATCAATATTTTGTTTTCCAAAATTTTAGACTTAAACTCTATTGCTCTCATTACTTCTCGTTTTATATAATATTCCGCAAATATATTTCATTTATTCTATGCTGTTTGTTTAGATTTCATGATTTTTTGCGATGATTTCGACAGGTTTTCCTCGTCTTCCATAAATCGCTTAATTTTTCGTATGGCGTCTTCAAATCCCGGAATCTGCACTTTCTCGAAAAGATTTACCTTCTGAGTGGTTTTCTTACGGGCATGTTCCAAAAGGTTGATTTTCATGACACAAAACTCGTACTCAACGCCCATTTTTGCCAACGTTTCCAGCAGTCGGATACCGTCAGGATACCATTTAGGACTGTTGAACAGACTGAACGGTCGCGTGTCAAACACCACTTCGTCGAGCGCCGGTACGCGAACGCCGGCAACTTTCTGAGACGACAGCCGCACATCATGCACCGAAATGAGCGAAGCGTCAAATTCGTTCCATAAAGCCGCCATTTTGTCGTAAGCGCCGATTTGATCCTCTAACTTTTGCTTCAGTTCAGCCGCCATGACTTTTGCCTTTTTTACCTCCATTCGCAAGGCGCTTTCCTTGTTTTTGATGGTCGGCAACGCGCGTACCCGCATCTTCAACTGCTTTTCGATGCCTTGAAGCGAAGTCTTGTTATATTGAAACTTGATTGCCATTTCTTTTTTGATTTTCTATCAATCTTTCCAATACTTATTTACCAACTCCTGTTTGATATTCACCTCTTCCGGCTTAAAATGTTCGGCAAACAGACTCCAAGCCTCGTCAAGCATTTCGGTGGTATTGATATTCACGTCAATAGCCAACAGACTGTTAGAATAATCCTTCGCAAACGCCAATGCGCGTTCATCATAATTACTCAAGTCGAAACCATTTTCGAGTTTGGTTTTGGCGTTGGCGGCATCAGCGAACAGACGCACGGCGGCATTCATCACCTGCGGGTGGTCTTCTCGTGTCTTTTTGCCGATAACCAACTGTTTCAAACGCGAAAGGCTGCGGAACGGGTCAACAATTACCTTTCCGACATCGGTATCGCGGCGGAGGAACAACTGCCCTTCGGTGATATACCCCGTGTTGTCGGGAACTGCGTGCGTTATGTCGCCGCCCGAAAGCGTTGTTACCGCAATTATGGTAATTGAGCCTCCTGCGGGGAACTGCACCGCCTTTTCGTAAATCTTCGCCAAATCGGAATAGAGCGAACCGGGCATCGAGTCTTTCGAAGGAATCTGATCCATACGGTTCGACACTATGGAAAGCGCGTCAGCGTATGAACTCATGTCGGTGAGCAGCACCAGCACCTTTTCGTTTTTGTCAACCGCGAAATATTCGGCGGCAGTCAGCGCCATGTCGGGTATCAATAGTCGTTCCACCGGCGGGTCTTCCGTAGTGTTCACGAAACTGATGATGCGGTCGAGCGAGCCTGCATTGCTGAACACGTTCTTGAAAAACAGGTAATCGTCATTGGTCAAGCCCATACCGCCAAGTATGATTTTATCCGTTTCGGCGCGCAACGCCACCGTTGCCATTACCTGATTGAACGGCTGGTCGGGGTCGGCAAAGAACGGTATCTTCTGTCCTGTTACCAACGTATTGTTCAGGTCAATACCTGCAATGCCGGTTGCAATCAGTTCCGAAGGCTGCTTGCGGCGAACGGGATTTACCGAAGGACCGCCAATTTCGCGTTCTTCTCCTTCGGGTACAGCCCCTCCGTCAATAGGTTCTCCGAGCGCGTTGAAAAAACGTCCCGCCAACTGCTGTCCAACTTTCAGCGTGGGCGATTTGCCGAGAAACACCACTTCGGCGTTGGTGCGGATACCTTCGGTGCCGCTAAACACTTGCAACGTAACCTCGTCATCGTTGATTTTCACAACCTGCGCCAATGCCCCGTCAACGGTTGCCAATTCGTCGTAGCCAACGCCGGACGCTTTCAACATGCAGGTAGCCTTGGTTATCCGGCTGATTTGCGTATATATTTTCTGAAATGCTTTTGCCATAGCTATTTTCTATTTTTGATTTTCGATTATATTTTTAAACATGTTCGTTTTTCTTTTTTAATAACCTTGATGTACCTCTTCTAACAGTGGTCGACCGAAGAGATTGGAAATATGTGCTCAAGGCGACTTTTTCCTCTTTCGTCAATGGTTCCTGTCCACCGACATAATCTACATCTAATTCTATTTCTTTTACTTTCATCATTATTTTTGTTTTATTGTTTAAAATATCTGTCAATGAGTCGGAACGCAGCCGGTGTTTCAATAATCATCAATCTGCCTCCGAAATGAATTGCACCAAGTGTTTCCTGATAATGTTCAATTAGTTGACTTTTAGAAACAAAAGACACATATCCGTCATAACCTCTTTGAAATGAAAGTTTACAGGCAAAAGCGACCAAATTACCCGGAACGCCGGAATATATTTTAGTTTTTCCTTTATTAAATGGCGCACTTTCAACCAAATGTAAAAACACGTGATCTGATTTAACTTCCAAACAAACCAGCCCTTGAATAACGTCTTGATTGTTTACGATGGTCAATTTATAAACGTCACGTTCAGGATATTGCATTTCAATTTTCCAATTAAACAGCCAACCACTTTTCTTGGTTACTTTTTTGATTTCAGATGAAGATAAAACACTAACCTCTGTCTGAAACCTGTCGCCTGTATAAGTGTTTTCTATCGAATTGGTCAACTTATCAATAACAAAATCCATTCCTATGCGCTTCTTCTTCATTATTACACCGCTTTTTCTTTCACCAATTCCTCCAACTCCTTCTCGAAACCGACAAATTCCTCCGACATGAATTTAGAATAATTTATCTGTTTGCAAATATTAATCATTTTTTTGAAATAATCCATTACATCGGTAAATGCGGAAAACTCAAATTCGGTGCGGCAGATGCGCATAACAAGATCAACCATGTACTTTTGCCGTTCGATGGGCGTTACCGCATCAATGTCGTCGAATGCGTCCTGTTGCAGGATTACAAAGTCAATCAGTTCCGATTTCCAGAAAGTAACATGGTATGATACCGGAACGCCGTCATCGCCGAGAATGTTGATTTGTTCGGCGATTTCCTTGCCGCGCTGCATACGTGTTCTCAGTTCGTTTACAGTCGAAATCCAGTCGGGAGCTACCAGTTTGCTGATATATTCCTCAAATTCAGGATATTCCAAGTATTTTGAATAACTGTCAATGGGATTTACCGCCGGATAACGCTTTTTGTCGGCTCGATCCTGCTCTAAAGCGAAGAAACAGCGCGCCACTTTTTTGGTGTTTTCCGTTACCGGTTCCTTGAGATTACCGCCGGCGGGCGACACCGTTCCGATGAACGTGATTGAACCTGTTTCACCGTTGGATAACTCCACGTAACCGGCTCGTCCGTAGAAGTTTGAGATGATTGCCGACAAGTCCATCGGGAAAGCGTCAGGACCGGGCAATTCCTCGAGGCGGTTCGACATTTCGCGCAACGCCTGCGCCCAGCGCGAGGTAGAGTCTGCCATCAGCAGTATCTTCAATCCCATGCTGCGGTAGTATTCGGCAATGGTCATGGCGGTATATACAGACGCTTCGCGGGCTGCCACCGGCATATTGGACGTGTTTGCTATGATTATGGTACGTTCCATCAGTTTGCGACCGGTGTGCGGGTCTATCAGGTGCGGGTATTCGGCAAAGATTTCTACCACCTCGTTAGCGCGTTCGCCGCAGGCAGCCACAATCACAATGTCGGCTTCCGCCTGTTTTGCTATGGCGTGCTGCAACACGGTTTTTCCCGTACCGAAAGGTCCCGGAATAAAGCCCGTACCGCCTTCAACAATCGGGGTTGCCGTGTCTATGGTGCGGACGCCGGTTTCCAGCAGTTTGAACGGACGCGGTTTGGCAGCGTATGCCGTAACAGCCTTACGCACGGGCCACTTCTGCATCATGTTGATTTCAATATCGGCGCCCGACGAGTCGGTGAGAGTCGCTATTTTGTCCACAATGGTATATTGTCCTTCCGGCGCAAGCCTTTTGAGCGTGTATTTTCCCTCAAATGAAAACGGCACCATGATTTTGTGGGGTTGCGAGATTTCGTCCACCTCGCCGAGCCAGCTTCCGGCTATAACCGTATCGCCCTCTGCGGCAATGGGTTTGAAGTCCCACAGTTTGTTTTCGTCTAACGGAAAAGTGTAGTCGCCGCGTTTCAGAAACACGCCTTCCATCTTGTCCAGGTCGCTTTGCAAGCCGTCATAGTTGCGCGAAAGCATTCCGGGACCGAGCGTTACCTCAAGCATGTGTCCCGCAAATTCTACTTCGGCGCCTACTCTCAAACCGCGCGTACTCTCAAAAACCTGTACATAAGTGTTTTTCCCGACTACTTTGATAACTTCCGACATCAGCCTGTCGCCGCCCGTATATATAAAGCAGATTTCGTTCTGCAACACGGGTCCGTCGGCTTCAATCGTTACCAAGTTCGCTACTATTCCTTTTACTATTCCTTTTGTCGCCATTGTTTATATTTTTGTTTTTTTATTCATATATTTTAAGACTTATGACATAGCAATGAGGGGTATTGTCAAAAAGTTCTTTTGTTTCTTCTTCGTTCAAAGATAAATCTACTACTGAACAAAAACGAAATAGATTAAACCTTTCATCATACCATGAAGAGGCATAAACCAACAAGGGAACTTCTTCATTCAATTTCCAATCAGTTTTGCTGTATGTACGCCACCAATACGGCTGTAGTCCTTGCCGTTGCCATTCTTCTACTTTGTTCTTTTTCAATGGTCTCATACTACTCCCCCCATAATGTTCGGTTGTTAATAGCAATGTAGTATCATTATCTTTTGAGAAAAAGGTCAACTTGGGAATGTAGTCAAAATATGGAACACTTTCTTCTTCCATAGGGGCTTTTGTAAAGTAGATATACACATTTTTCCCTCGATGAGTGTAAATAATATCTTGTGAATTAACTTTTTCACCATCAACATACTCGTCTAAAATTACAGAAAGATTATATTCTTTTTCAAAAACAGGTGAAATAGGAATATCAAATATTCTGACGCCTGCCATCTCTAACGCTTTTAGTATATCAGTTTCACTAATGCTATTGACTTTATACTCATTGAATCTATCCTCTTTAACATTCTGTGAACGGTCGTCCTTTCGATACTGAATGTCTTGCGAAATAGCGCTTATCGAAATTAAGATACTTATAAAAGTTACTAATATTTTTTTCATGATTATCTATTACATTTAATTAACATGATGCAAAACCTTTTTTTTAGTTGAAGTTGGTATCACTCCCTTTTTCCGGTAGATTGTTATTCCAACCCGTTGGATATGGTCAATCAAATCGGGATTGGCAAGCGTATGAAAAATGGAAATATCAAATTGATAGGGCAATAAAAGGTCGTCAATATCCATTGACAGCCGATTGAGCCGATTGTGCGTAATATCTCCCATCAATGTAATATCAACATCGGAAAAAGGGTTGTAATTTCCTTTTGCCCGTGAACCGTACAATACAGCAACATCACTGTCTAAAAGAGCCTTGTGTTCTCTTATTGTGATGATTTTGTCGGTTACATCGCTGAATTTCACTAACTCCATATCTGTTTTGCCTTTCAAACAACTCTTTTTTGCTGCAAATATAATCTTTTTCCAACAAATATTAATGATTAATAAAAAAACAATCTTACGGTCTTTGTTTACCACTTACCATTAACCACTATAAAACTTACCATTACCTACGGTTGCTCCACAGTTGTTTGTCGGTTTAGTTATTCTGCCAATACGGTAACGTGTGCCATGTCGCGGACGATACGCTTGATTCTAAATATTGCCGCTTCTTTAGATAGTTGAAATTCTTGAGTAAGATACTGATTCAGCGAGGCAATTTTTACATGAATAATATTAGAAATCACAACCTTACGCATGGTTGTCATAATGCTCATTTACCTGCCACCGAACTTCATCAAAAAAATCTTTTACCGAAACCCCTTTACATTCGGCAACTGCATCCTCAAAACTCTTTTTCGCCGCCGGGTGAACCGGAGACCTGAGATATTGCTCTTTGCGAGCGCTTTTTTCTTTAACTAATACGTCCATAATACTTTTTATTCTACCCTGCAAAGATAATCTTTTTATAATTATTAATGATTAACGGTTACTACTGATGCGTTTAAAAATTTAAATGTATACCCGTATATTTACCTATATTTATTATCTTTGCATATTCAGAAACTGTTTAAATTTTATTTTTTTCATCTATTAAGCATTATTTTGATCATAACCGGTTGAATCATTGCTTCACTTGTATTAGTAT
>Ga0099364_10012689_pt1 | contig 11341 bp, 12 predicted proteins | sample TergutTh196P3_FD_73070 | JGI IMG/M metagenome (GOLD analysis project Ga0099364, IMG submission 73070) | Microcerotermes parvus P3 segment gut microbial communities from Pointe-Noire, Republic of the Congo - Th196 P3 | ecosystem: Host-associated > Arthropoda: Insects > Digestive system > Gut ...
GAAAGGAGCGTTTGCAATGAGTAGTGTGATTAAACTTATTTGGAGTGAAGACGAAAAGTTTTGGTATTCAGAATCATTGGATGCTCGATTTGGCTTGACATTAGAATCCGGCTCATTAGATGTTTTAATAGAGAGAGTTCGACTAGCTGTTCCTGAAATGCTTGCTTTATGCGGATATACAGGTGAAATCAATCTATCGTTTGAGATTGTGCGTATGGATAAACTAAATTTGGTGGCATCATAATGGCGGATTATACAAGGCAAATCAAAAAAAATACTAACTGAAAATGGATGTTATTTTCTAAAACAAGGTAAAGGCGATCACGAAACATGGTATAACCCTATCCTGAATAGGCCTTTTACTGTTGACGGTAGTATCAAAAAACGTACAAGTGCTAATGGAACACTAAAATCTGCCGGAATTAATAATAAGGTGTAAACCTAAAATCAAAAACATCATAGACGAAACAGCAACTACTAAGGATTTCCTTAGTAGTTCAAAATGAGGGTGAGCGCACGGTCAATCGTAGAATAAAACACTTCAAAGCCGACGCGTACAGGAAAACTGAAACCCGGACGCAAACCGAAAGAATAATAGTAGGGAATCATTATGGGCGAACTAAAGCAAGGCTTGCTTGCCGGAATAGTGGATTCGATCTTGATGACCATTTTGTTGAGATCAGCAAATTGGTAGAAATGCCGTCAAAACCCCGAACAAATAAGGAGAAAATAGGTTTTGTTGACCTCAACAAAACCAAAAGTATTATCGATTATTATGTATTCTATAATGTAATCAACAATAAGATTCTTCGCATATGCTCAGAATGACAGTGGCGGTTTCAGAAATATCTAAAGTCAAAAACCCCGCGCCGGAAAAGCGCGGGGTTTTTGTGGTGTGCCCGGCATGGGATATTTGTTATTGACAAACGATAACAAATGTGTTATTGTAACGTTAATAGGAGGGAACAGATTTGTATACAGTCATCACGTATAAAGACCGCGCCGGAAATGATGAGATTGCCGAGTATATCCAAGGACTCAACAACAAAATTGATAGTAACAAAGATGCAAGAATCCGATACAAAAAAATCATGGAGTATATCGGACAACTTCAAACTTATGGCATAGCGGCAGGAAAACCCGCCGTTGAACGAATAACGAATACGGACTTGTGGGAACTTAGACCCTCAAGAGACAGGATTTTCTTTGCCTACTGGAAAGATAATATCTTTGTATTGCTTCATCATTTCTTCAAAAAAACTCAGAAAACCCCATTGCAGGAAATCCGACAGGCGGAACGTAATCTCAAAGATTTTAGGGAAAGGTATGGTGAATGATATGAGCATGACCATAAAAAGCGACACATTTACAACTTTTGATGACTTATGGCAAACGTCAAATCTGACGCAAGCCGAAAAAGACGAAATACAACTTAAAATCGCTCTTATCGGGAAACTCATTGAAGCGCGGGAGCAGAAAGGAATCTCTCAAAAGCGGCTTGCGGAAATGTCCGGCTTAAAACAGCCGGCAATAGCCCGTCTTGAACGTATGCACGCCACACCACAGATAGATACTCTGTTTAAAGTACTGAAACCTTTGGGGTATACACTTGCTATAGTGCCGGACAACATAGCGCAGGCATCAGAATGACACTTAGTTCGTTATCCTGAACGCAGGGCAGGATCTTTGTGTGATCAACAATAAGATTCTTCGCCTACGGCTCAGAATGACAGTGGAGGTTTCAGAAATATTTAAGCCCAAAAACCCCGCGCCGGAAAAGCGCGGGGTTTTTGTCCGTCCCTTTGGGTATGTGCCGGTAATCAGCGTTCTACCCGAGGGTTATGTGTGATTGTGTAGTTGATATAAACGACTAAACTCTGAGTTCCGGTATAGCGGTACGATCCACCAACTCATTAAAGACGAATGCTGCTATAGGTGCTCCTTTAGCCTTATCTATGACAAGTACAACGATTTCTCCGCTATCGAAATCTAGTATTTTGTCATCATAACCTTCGAAATGAGCATCTTTTCTCATATCATCAATGTTGAGTACTGCCAATCGTTCTTCATGATAGCCATAAGCATCTACAACACCGTCCTCATCCTCAATCCAAAACTCTGTGAAGTTACCACCGGTTATGTTGCATACTCTCAAATAGAAGTCATCGGAAGTGCTCTTACTGATGCGAGTAGGATTGTAAACGCCTTCGCCTTCGTCCTCAAGTAAATAGAACCTTGAAACAGCAGTGTTGAGCGGACTCATGCGAGTAACGGAAACTGGTTCTTTGATATAATCTTCAGACCTTGCAAGGTCAAATATACCAAAACCGGAAGTTCCGGGCTGAACGAGGAATCCAAAAAGTTTCTCCGCGCTTTCTGCTATGGGAAGATTAATGTAGAAAATCTCTGCTATGTTGGAGCCAGAACCGGGTTCTAGCTTATAGAGTGCTTGTGCACCGGTCAGGCGATGATTAAACGTACTAGCAATGGTTGTTGATGCCGATTGCTGTATTGTCGGGAAGTTATTGAAATTCGCTACCGAGGTTGTACTGCTCGCGGTTATTCTCGCAAGTATTGTGCGATTTGTCGCCCGAATACCAGTGTTATTTATGGAGACACGAGATACCCCTCTGGCAATTGTAACACCAGTTCCCCAATCCACCTTATATCCATCAACATCTTTTTCTACATTTCCAAGCATGATAGTATTGTCGGAGCGGCGGGTATAGGAATACCATCCCGGCTCGATTGGATAGTCACCAAGGGATGCCGGAGTAGACATATTTGCAAAGGCTGCCGGTCCAGTGGGTAAATCAATCCAATTTGTATCTAAAGACGGATCAGGAATCGGATGCCATACTTGACCACCACCATTCGCTCTTGTTGTGAGATCAACTTCTCTCCACACGCCCGGTCCGCCGCCGAATATTACTGTAGCTTTGGCATAATAACTAGAGCCGGGGTCTGAAGGATTGGCACGTAAACCTGTCGCTGTGGCAAGATAGAGATAGCCACTGATGCTAGTTCTGCCCGGTGCAGAGTATTTCGCGCCGATGATTACATCGTCTTCGTTAAGGAAAAATTCGTAGTTATTTGTGCGATCATCTTTACGTATTGTTGGTGATATCATAGCAGTGTCATAAAGCGTATCACCAAGATACATCCATGTTGCGGTCGAGTTTCCGGCAACTCCACTAATGACGCGAGCGGGTTCGTATGCTTTATTAATCTTTCCGATTGGTTCAAATCCGTTCAGAGTTAATGTGCCGTAAGGCGTACCAATGAAACTTGAGCCGACAGCCCAGTCATCATAGATGGTATCCCAACCCAAGCTGAGTTCAGGGATATCTCTAATGTGCGTACAGAGTCGAATATCCTGCTCACATTTTGTTCCCTTAAAATCACATTCATCGTGGTTTGGAGGTTGCGATATGACGGTGACTGTATCATTATCATACACATTGAAGCGCAATGAGGATTCATCGACAAGGATTGTGCGCGAGTCGTCCTCTCGTTTATCCGTAAGCTCAACCAAATACTGGCTGATGATAATGATGTCTACATAATGCACGCCGCCATAATTGTACTCGTAAAGTTCTATCTTCACAGCGGGGCCGAAAGCCGGAGAAGATCCTCTGCCATCTAAATATGCTTCAAGCATTTCATATGGTTTGGTTAATGAATCGGCGTATGGTTTGGTGATATTGTAATAAGAACCCACGTTTCCATTAGCGTCATCAGGTAATTTTATTGAGGAAGCCGTCGCACGATACAGAGGCAATGAAGTGGCAGTTGCCGTTGGAATTAATTTATACCAAGGACCGGTGTATGTCGCATCCACCTGAGGTGCTCTGCTGTTAGCATACACGTTAACATTTGCCATTACCATTTTATCTTCTAAAGAATCTTGTAGTACTGTAAGCAGTTGTACGCCTGTCATATTCGGAGTGATGTTTTCTTCGCCTATTCTGACCGGTGTATCTGCCGGAGTATTTACCAACGGATCGTTAAGATATGTCCAATTTGTGCTCCACTCTAAGGGTCTTCCGTAATAATCTCTAAAATCATAGAGACTAGGTTCGAGACCGATATCGCCCATGATTAAGTTACGGTCACCACCGGCAGTGGGATTTGCGTTGATTCCATATACATAATTAAGACCGTCCCAATTGACCTTTTCAATTAGGACAACAATGTTGTACAGGAGTGCGATGGCTTCTTCACGGGCGATGGGGGCTGTAAGATCGTCTCTGCCAACCGCAAGGCGGTTTTGCGGAGTCCAGTCTGAGGGGTGTCCGCCACCGGGTCTAGCACCGTTAAAAATGCCAAAGATGTCGATATCCTGCTGCATCGCAAAACGGAGAACATTGGAATCCCAACCGGGTCCCACAAACTCGTCATTTACGCCATAACCGAGTGTGGAGAGCATCATCCTGACCCATTGGATCTTCGTGAGGTTGTCTGTGGGGGCGAACATATTGTCGCCTACGCCCGCCATGATGTGTCTGCTATCCATATAAGCGATGGGACCGACCATCCACTGATGTTCTTCACCGGCAGGCAGGTCTCTGAATCTGCTGCCAAACGCGCCGAACTGATCAACGCCTTCGCGTGAGAGCAGTGCGCGTGAAAGCATCGCCGCGCCTGCTGCGCGTGTGAGATTGCCGCTGGGATCAAAGTTGTTGCCGCCGATACCTTCGATGACTTTCATCTTGCTGAATACTTGGATTGCTGTTTCGTAGTCTTCGTTGATTGCGTCATGGTCTGCATACTCTACTGGTGCTGTGTCGGGATCATCAGCGAGTGCCGCCGGAGCCGCGAACGTGAATACACCTGCAAGCATTACGAGTGCCATGATCAGTGCGAAAGTTTTCCTGAGTTTTTTCATAAAACCCTCCTTATAATTCTGCCCATTGTGGGCGTTCTCCCCGTGCGTCACCGCATCGGGTTTCTTGTTTGAGAGTTATAAGGCCCATAACTTTCACACCAAAATCAAAAAAATTCAAGGCGCTCTAACCTTGTGTTGACATTTGCGGTTGTTTTGTGTATGATATTAGCGAGGTGATAGATTATGCCAACTACAACACGTTCAAGCGGTATGCACATCAGGGTTAACCCTGAAATAAAAGCTAAAGTGGAGCCGATTCTTTCCGCTATCGGTTTATCTTTTAGTGATGTATTCAATCTTACGCTCAATCAAATCTATCTTAAACGCAAAATACCTTTTGAGTTATCCGCCATTCAGCTAACTGAAAACGGCTACTCACCGGAGTTTGAGGCAGAAATTCTTGCGGAAGCCGAAAAAGACTATGCCGCTATCGCAAACAGAACTGCGAAAATATATCAAAATACTGAAGAAATGTTTACAGCATGGGATAACGAAGATGATGATTGAGAAATTCAAACCCATTGAAAGCAAATTATTTAAGAAAGGGCGTAGACTTGCCCAAAAACGCGGGCTTGATATCTCGCTTCTAAAATGGGGTATTCAACAGTTAGCTCAGGATATTCCTTTACCGCAAAACTGGAAAGACCATCAATTAAAGGGTAATTTAAAAAATTTCCGCGAGTGTCACATTGGCGGAGCGGGCGATTGGCTGCTTATTTATGAAAAACGAGAAAACGAAATGATCCTCTATCTTGTCGGCACCGGCAGCCATACCGACTTGCTTGGTTTATGAGTTTCACACCAAAATTCACATTTTTTAAAAAATTCCTCAAAAAGGCTTGACATTACAGCTTTCTATGCATATACTTACTTGACTGCAACAGTGACGTTGAGATTTTGTGTGTTCATTTTCAAACCACACGTCTACACGTCAAAAGTAAAAGCGGCAAAGGATGAGCGGCATCAGCCCTGATAATCACGCAAAAGACCCTGTAAGTGTTCCGCACGAAGACAGCGACACAGACAACGCAAGCGGCGTCACGCGACCGGACAATGCGGACAGCGTTATGCAAGCGGAAGACAAATTGCTTTTGCAATACGCGCGGCTTGTGAGAGCCTGTATCCGTCCGTTTTTCCTTGCGGGCGGCGACAGTGAGGACCTTATGCAAGAAGGTATGCTTGGTCTCCTATCAGCCATCAGAACATATGATTCGAGCCGCGACATCAAGTTTTCCACATACGCGGAGTCCTGTATCAAACGCCGCATCATCAGCGCGATTAGATCAGCATCAGCGAACAAGCACTCCCCGCTTAATAACTATATTTCATTGGAATCTCCGCAATTTGACGAATGTAACCCCTCCAGCGCGTATTTCTTGCGTGATCCTGAAGATTTTGTCATAGCGCGAGAGCGAGCCGTTGAAGTAGAAAAACTGCTAAACGGAGTTCTGTCCCGATTTGAGTCAAAGGTATTAGCTTTATATTTGGAAGGTATGTCATATTCAGAGATGGCATCCCGGCTGGGAAAGACCACAAAATCGGCAGACAACGCTGTGCAACGTATCAGGAGGAAGCTGGCACAGATTCTCTAAGGGAGAGCCCTACCACCGGCGACTATCAGTGAAAACTGAGCGCAAATATACGCCCTAACGGGTACACTTATTTCAAAGAGAGGTTTCAAAATGTACGAAGACAAAACAATGGTATGCAAAGAATGTAACGAGGAATTCGTGTTTACCAGCGGAGAACAAGAGTTTTACGCTGAGCGCGGTTTCCAAAACGAGCCGCAGCGCTGCAAGAACTGCCGCGACGCGAGAAAAGCAGCAGCCCGCGGACCCAGAGAGTATTTTTCGGCTGTTTGCGCTGACTGTGGTCAAGAAGCGAAGGTTCCGTTTGAGCCCAAGACTGACAGACCCGTCTACTGCAGTGACTGTTTCGCAAAAACAAGAGAGTAAGAAACTGAAGGCACAAAAGGTCTTTGCATCAGAATTGCTCTGTGCAAAGACCTTTTTAGTAAAAACATAGGAGAATTAAAGAACATGGCTATTACCAAAGACACTATTATTGCTGATATTATTAAGATTGCCCCTCATTCGGTCTCGGTGCTCCAATCTGTCGGTATGCATTGCCTTGGCTGCGCTATGGCAAGCGGCGAGACACTCGGGCAGGCTTGTGACGTGCACGGCGTAGATGTCGATGTCCTGATCGCGCAGATAGAAGAACTCACATAAATTACAGTGCGCTTGCGGCCATAAAAGAATCGACAAAAGATTCCGCCCCAACACCATCAGCGAGCCGCTCACCCGGCTCGTTTTTTTTCGATTTTCACAATAAGGAGAATCCCATGCCAAATACAACCGATGTGTTTAATTTCCTCAAATCAATCGCCCCCCTTGAAATGAAAATGGATAATGACAACTCCGGCTTTCTTGTGGGTTTCGGCGAGGCGGCTGTCTCAAAGATACTCCTCAGCCTCGATATCACGCATGAAGTCATATCTGAGGCTCGGAACAGCGGCGCGGAGCTTATCGTCGCCCATCATCCCCTGCCTTTTTTGCCTCTGAAAAGCGTCACCGACATGGATAACACAGGCCATAAAATAATCCGCTTATTGACAAGCGGGATTTCGGCCATATGTATGCACACAAATCTTGATGCCGCGCAAGGCGGTGTAAACGACGCGCTCGCAAACGCCGCAGGGATAGCTGACACCGTGTTCTTGTCGGATGACGGCGTGACAAGTTCGGGCGACCGCTATTCATATGGCAGATTTGGATTTTTGCCAAAACCGATGCCAATGCGTGAATATCTCCCAATGCTAAAGGCCGCCTTAAACGCGCAAGGGCTGAGATACCATGACGCGGGAAAAGACGTATATAAGGTTGCTGTTGTGGGCGGCTCGGGCGGCGATTACTTTGAACACGCGCTCAAACAAGGCTGTGATACCTTCGTTACTGCCGATATCAAGTACAGCCTCTTTATTCAGGCCAAAGAAATGGGGCTTAATCTCATAGACGGAGACCATTTTTCAACAGAAAATCTCGTTATTGCCCCACTTGCCGAAAAACTCCGCGCCCAATTCCCGGATGCCGATATCCAAGTATCAAAAACCCACGTCCCCACGGCGGGATTTCACATCTAAGGAGAGACATATGAACACGAATAAATTTGACACAAAAAAACTCATACTATTGGCATTTTTCACGGCAATCGTAATCGTCCTGCAATTCCTCGGCGCGTTTATCAAATTCGGTCCGTTTTCGATTTCCCTTGTCCTTTTGCCCATCGCAGTCGGTGCCGCTCTGACAGGCGTGATCGCCGGAGCATGGCTTGGGCTTGTGTTTGGGTTTGTTGTGCTGCTTACCGGAGATGCCGCGCCATTTATGGCGATAGACCCTTTCGGGGCGGTTTTGCTGGTTTTGCTAAAGGGTGCGCTTGCCGGCCTTTGTTCGGGAGCGGTTTACAAATACTTCGAGATAATAAACAAGACCGCAGCGGCTATGATAGCGGCGGCAGTCTGCCCGATAGTCAATACGGGAGTTTTTGTTATTGGCTCTTATGTTTTCTTCTTACCTACAATAACCGAATGGGGTGCAGCAGCGGGCTACGCCTCAGCCGCGGCATTTATCTTCCTCGCGATGATTGGCGTAAATTTCCTTATAGAACTGGGGATTAACCTCATCCTAAGCCCCGCCATCGTCCGCCTCGTCCAATACGGCCAAACAATGGTCACGTCCAAACGTTAAGTGAAGATGAATACACTGCCTCCCCCCACAGGCCCCCCCTCTGGGGAGCCGAGCAGAGTGCTACGGACGAAACACACAGCGTTGACTTTTCAAGAAAACATGATATATTATACTTACCTCTAAAATTATGCTGTTCATAGTTCATAATAGTACAGCAGTGCATTTGGAAAGGAGCGTTTGCAATGGGTAGTGTAATTAAACTTATTTGGAGTGAAGATGAGAAATTTTGGTATTCAGAATCATTGGATGCTCGATTTGGCTTGACATTAGAATCCGGCTCATTAGATGTTTTAATAGAGAGGGTTCGATTAGCTGTTCCTGAAATGCTTGCTTTATGCGGACATACAGGTGAAATCAATCTATCGTTTGAGATCGTGCGCATGGATAAACTAAATTTGGTGGCATCATAATGGCAGATTATACAAGGCAAATCAAAAAAATACTAACTGAAAATGGATGTTATTTTCTAAAACAAGGCAAAGGCGATCACGAAACATGGTATACGCCTATCCTGAATAGGCCTTTTACTGTTGACGGTAGTATCAAAAAACGAACAAGTGCTAATGGAACACTAAAATCTGCCGGAATTAATAGTAAGGTGTAAACACCAAAAACCCCGCGCCGGAAAAGCGCGGGGTTTTTGTCCGTCCCAAGGGTATGTGCCGAGAATCAGCGTTCTACCCGAGGGTTATGTTTGGTTGTGCGTTGCTGACTATGGAGTAAGTCCGGGGATTTCCGATCTGTCAACAAGATTATTGAACTCGAACGCCGCTATGGGTCTGCCGCGAGTTGCACTGGGGGTAGTTGAGTTATTATCAATGACAAGCACCACGAAACTATCACCGATTGTTCTTATATCATCGTCATATCCTGCAAAAGTAGCGGTTTCTCTCATATCGCCGACAGTGAGTATCGGCATACGATCGGCATGATATTCATAGCTGCCGATATAGTCTCCGTCCTTATCGTTGAGAACGAATTGGAATTGAGAGACTGAACCTATATCGACATAGCCTGACACAAGGTAGTAACCATTAGCCACGTATTCATCATAGAGCTGTGTGGGAGCGAATACGCCTTCGCCATCATCTACAAGTGAATAGAAGAGCGTGTTCAATGGCTGAAGTACGCTGGCTCTGGTGACAGTTACGCGCTCTCTCGCATAGTCTACAGGCCTGACTAGATTAAAGAGACCGAATCCCGTACCCGGTGAGACAAGGAATCCAAAGAGCGTTTCGGCTCCCGCGCCCATGTTAGAAAGATCGATATAGAATATCTCTGCTACTCTGGTGCCTGAACCCGGTTCATACTTGTATAACGCTTGCGCTCCGGCTTTACGGTTAGTAAATCCACCTGAGCTCGGAGAGCGATCAATAGTCGGGAAGTTGTTGAAGTTGGCTACCTCTGTCGTACCGTTCGCGGTCATTCTGGCAAAGAGTGTGCGAGTTGTCGCCTGATTGCTGCCGCCGACAGCGGATCTGCCTCTGGATATAGTAACATTTGCACCGGCTTGCCAGTCATAGCCGTCTTCTTCTTCAACCTGACCGAGTTGGATAGTGCCATCACTAAGCCTGATGTATGAGTACCATCCGGGGGTGATTCCGGCATCTGCTCCGCCACCCCATGGAGCTTCAAGGTTACCAAAGGCAGGTGACGCGGTATAGGTCGGCAAGTCTACCCAGTTTGTGTTTGCGCTCTCATTAGGATTGGGATGCCAGACTTGTCCGCCATCGTTACCGCGTATTCTGAGGTTTACATCGCGCCATACACTCGGCCCACCACCAAGGACTACTGAAGCAACAGCGAACGCACTACCTGTGGGAGTGCCGTCGGATTTGAGACCGGTCGCTGTGGCGAGATAGAGATATCCGCCGATGCTGGATTTGCCGGGTGCCGCGTATTTCGCGCCAATGATGACATCATCTTCGCTGAGGAAGAAGTCATAATTGTTGGTGCGGTCGCCTCTGTTGACTGTCGGTGATACCAATGCCAAATCATAGCTTGTGTCGCCGAGATATACCCATGTAGCTGTGGAGCTTCCGGCAACGGCACTGATGACGCGGGCGGGTTCGTAGACTTTATTAAAGCTGTCGCCAACAAGGAAACCGTTCGGGTCGATGCTGCCGTGGGGTGTGCTGATGAAAGATGAGCCGACAGCCCAGTCATCATAGATGGTATCCCAACCCAAGCTGAGTTCCGGGATATCTTCAAGGTCTGTGTCGTCAGGCGGAAGTTCTGTGATAGACTTCGTCGCCGAGACTTCGGGGGCTGTTTCATAGAACAGATTGAAACGCAGTGAAGATTCATCAACGAGAAGCGTCCTCGTATCATCTACGCGTTTTTCAACAAGTTCAGTCAAGAATTGGCTGATGATGATAATGTCTACGTTGCCATCACCGTCTTTATAAAGCTCAATTTTCACGCCGGGGCCGAAAGCGGGTGAAGAGCCTCTGCCGTCAAGATAGGCTTCGAGGTACGACCATGCTGTGTCTAAAACCATTGCGTCACCGCTGGCATCATTATATCTTGAGTAATATTGCGCGAATGTTTGACCTGATGGGATGCCTGTCGGTGTCGCCGTCGCGAATACCGGCAGGGACGAGAGGGATGCCGGAATCAATGTAGAGCGTAATTTGTACCAAGTAGAGACGGTTGCCGGATCAGCCTGCTTTTCGCCGTTGTTGGCATAAATGCTGACTTCCTTAAG
>Ga0099364_10012690_pt1 | contig 11341 bp, 16 predicted proteins | sample TergutTh196P3_FD_73070 | JGI IMG/M metagenome (GOLD analysis project Ga0099364, IMG submission 73070) | Microcerotermes parvus P3 segment gut microbial communities from Pointe-Noire, Republic of the Congo - Th196 P3 | ecosystem: Host-associated > Arthropoda: Insects > Digestive system > Gut ...
AGAATGACCCCTCCGATAGCCCGCCTTCGTAACCGCAATACGGACAACTTCCCGGTTTACGCAAAGCAGGGTGCTTAGGTTTCGGCAGTTTTTGCGTCGCCCGATTAGCAAACGCAAACTTCGCAAAATCGTCCATATTGGTAAGTTCACGACATATCGCCACATTTTTAAGATACTCCTCAAAGTTCTTTACTGTAGAACAGCGTTGACAGGCGTATAGCTGTAGTCCTCGGTAGCTTTTTTGTATCTTGATAGTGCCGCGTCATCTGAAATGCCACAGATAGTCGCTATGTCGTACTCGTCCACAATGTCGATTTGCCGCATTATCCACTTTGAAGCAAGAACCTCTCCCGCAAAAATATCCGCTTCAAATTCAAACTGGTCATATTCTTCGCGTGACAGCAAGCCGCTTGTGATGCTTGTCCGTTTGTTGTCAAGGTGTCCCAAATAAATATGTCCTATCTCGTGGATGGCTGTCCAGCGCATTCTTGTTTGCGGGATATTATCGTCGGAATTAAGCACTATGTCATATTGCCTTGATCTTGGGTCATACATCGCCAGTCCATCATTACTTCGCATAACGTGGTCAAGAACATATTGCTCAGACCTTCCGATTTCGTAAGCGAGTTGGTCTACATATTTAAGATGCCAACCCTGTTTAGCGTGGATTATATCCGCGTAACACACTGGGAGCCACTTAATCCCGAATTCATTCAGGAAGCGGTGCGCCATATGGAAAACACGAATAGCGGCATCTGAGTTAGGGTTTAAAGGCATCAGGATACAAAGACTCCATTACCTTTTTTAGTTTTGCGAGTTCTTCGTCATTAAGTCGCGCTCCCGCCTTGACTATGTCTCGAAGATTCGGATTTTCAATATAGTCTGCATATCTTGCGGCGTTGTTAGCTGTTCGGAACGCTTCTTGTGTCATTGCCAAAGCCTGTGCATCTAATGTTAAGCCTTCATCGGCTGTTCTTGCCACCGCCCTCAAATCGTCTGTTTCTGCGTTTGCGCCTTTCGCGTGCAGTTTATTCATTGCGGATTCGAGTTTTTCTTTTTTTTGAATATCCAACATTGCGTCAAGCGAAACATTGAGTTTGACCGCTATCCTCGCAAGTATATCCGGTTGCGGCTCTCTTGCTCCGCTTTCAATATAGTCAAGGTATGACTTGGAAATGCCCGCTTCTTGACTTAATTTCGCCGCCGACAGTTTGCTGGATTTCCTTACAGATTTTATATATTGACCTAATGCTAAACCCATTTCAAAACCTCCTATGAAAAATTTCTCAATAAACGTGTGCAAACATATTGACGACGCCCACTATTTGTAGTAATATTATGTTGTGGTCATTTTTTGATGTCGCCCACTATCTAAGCATAGTCTATTTTGTGGGCGTTGTCAAGCGTTTTGACTACAAAACTAAAAATTTTTTTACGTTGGAGGTTTTAATGCAAGTACACAAGAATGGAAACGGGAAAACGGCGTGTCGTATCATGCCGGAAACTAAGGAAGTTGAGATTGTTCGAGAAAAATGGAAAGTCATAGTTCGATTCAATCCCGATAATTCAGCAGATGCAATCAACTATTATCCAGATGGTCGCACCGAAGTCAAACGTTACGAAACAACTGCCGTAAGCAGTTAACCTTAAAAACCTAATCCACAGAGCCGCCAGACGGACAGGATTTACACCTTTTATAGGTGTTTTCTGTTCGTTTGGCGGTTTTTTTTGGTTCCGGTACAAAAACACCCTTGCGTTTGCCGGTTTTCGCCGCTAACGGACAAAGCCATCTATTTCCAACCAAAGGAGACCGACCATGAAAAATTATCGCGCCCGCGCACCGCCATTTACTACGCACTTTCCCTGTCTCCTGTCCAATTAGCAGTAGACACCCACCAAATTTTAAATTTCTAAGGAGGAAATCACAATGAAAAATTATCAAAAACTGCACTACTCGAATTACCGACAAATGTTCCCAAACGGCGACTGCGTCATGGTTACCCGCCGCGAGTGCTTCGCTCCGGCAACACCGCCGTCTGCCGCTAATCCGTTCAAGCAACGATGGTTTTACGACCATGAATCCGGGCTGGCTATCCGATTGCCCCGAAACAAAATGGGCGACGACCTCGGCAAGCGGAACGCTGCTGACTTGAAATCTGAAGAACGACGTCGAGCACGGGAACAGGAAAACTGCCCCGGTGAACTTGACGGCTACTACGAAAACGGTGAGGAAGTTTTTATTGAGGTTGAGGACGAAGCTGCCGACATCCATTCCATTTTGGAAGATAAAGCATTACTCGACACGCTCTTTTCCGTGTTGGACGAGCTTACCCACGATGACCATGAACTTTGGGAGCTGATGACGGCAAATTCCAAGAAACAAACCATCGCTGACCGTTTCAACATCACGCTTGATGGGGTTCGTTACCGTGAAAATCGACTCAAGTCTATTCTGCGCTCCAACAAGAGCCTAAAAGAACTTTTTGAAAAAGACTGATTTTTTACTACGGATTTTTGCCCCTCGCTGTCCATTAAGAAGTGAGGGGCAAAAAGCTTCTACATCACCGGAAGGGAGGACAATTCATGCAAACAAAGCAATGCACCCGGTTTTCGGACTGCCGCAGCCGCGAACAGAGCCAAGAACTCATCGGCGTTCTGACCGCAATCAGCATCGTAAGTAAAAGGCTTGCGGGGAAATTGGCAGTTTTGGAAAGACGGGAAAAAGAAAAATCGAGAGTAGGAAAAAACCATGACACCGGACAAAGCTAATTCACTCGCAAACGACATCGCCTGCACAATCGCTACATTACAGGCAATCGCTGATGAGCTTATGACAGCATACTCCGACAGCGATTATGACCGTGACGAACCGCAGGAAGCCCCACCGCCCACACCGCCGCCAAAGGCAAAAGTTGTGACCCTCGAAGAAGTCAGAGCGGTATTGTCGGCGAAGGCAGCAGATGGCAAGCGTGAAGTAGTCAAGGCATTACTCGGCAAATATGGAGCGGTACAACTGTCAACCATTGCGCCAGAACATTACGTAGCCTTGCTTGCGGATGCGGAGGTATTGTGATGGCGGTTGAACTTAAACACGCAAAACTCTCAGCCTCCAGTTCTCACCGCTGGCTCGCCTGTCCCCCAAGCGTAAACCTCTGTGAACGCTACGAGGACAAAGGCTCGGATTATGCGGCAGAGGGTACGGCGGCACATGAACTCTGTGAACACAAGTTGAAAATGGCTCTCGGCTTGCCGACCAAAGACCCAACCGCCGACCTTTCCTATTACAACGAGGAAATGGAAGAACACGCAAACGACTACGCCGCTTACATTTTAGAAATCATCGAACACGAACGGCAAGCGGGATACTCGCCGCAAATCTTCATTGAACAGCGTGTGGACTTTCCCCACTATGTGCCGGAGGGCTTTGGTACTTGCGATGTCGTGATTATTTCAGACGGAACGCTGTACATCTGTGATTTCAAGTACGGTAAAGGTGTGAAAGTTGAATCACAAGAGAATCCGCAATTACGGATTTACGCTCTCGGTGCGTTGGAACATTTCGGAATGCTGTATGACATCAACGTTGTTTCAATGATTATTTACCAACCACGGCTCGAACACATCTCAGACGAAACAATGTTTGTCGATGACCTGACCCGATGGGCGGATGAAGTTCTGATGCCAACCGCCAAGCTCGCTATAAATGGCGAGGGCGAATTTCAATCGGTCGAACATTGCCGATTTTGCAAGGCGAAGGCTGAGTGCCGGAAACGTGCCGAAGAAAACATGGCTCTGGCTGCTTATGACTTCCGAGAACCGGTTCTGCTTGACAATGGCGATATAGCGGAAATTCTGCTAAAGGTTGATGACCTTGTTTCGTGGGCATCCGATGTCAAAGACTTTGCGTTACAACAGGCACTTCGCAGCGTGAAGTATGACGGATTCAAAGTCGTCGAGGGACGCTCCAACCGCAAGTATTCAGATGAAGATGCGGTCATTACATCGGTCAAAGCACAGGGGCTTGACCCGTTCGAGTATAAGTTGCTCGGCATCACGAAAATGGAATCCCTGCTCGGTAAAAAGCAGTTTGCGGCTCTGCTTAGTTCTTTTGTAGAAAAACCCGCAGGCAAGCCTGTTCTTGTGCCGGAAACGGACAAAAGGCAGGAAATCAACGTAAATTCGGCGGCGGATGATTTCGCCGACCACTATGAAAATTAAAGGAGATTGAACACTATGTCTAATAAAGGATTTAACAATCAACAGAAAGCTGAAGCAGCAAAAACAAAGGTAATTACAGACTTGACGGTGCTTTCATACGTCAATCTGAATCAGCCAAAATCCATCAACGGCGGCGAACCCCGCTACTCGGCAAGCGTCCTTATTCCGAAGACGGACTCCGCCACGCTCGCTAAAATCGAAGCCGCCGTCAAGGCTGCGTATGAGGACGGTGCGGGCAAATTACGCGGCACTGGCAAATCTGTACCGCCCCTTGCCGCATTAAAAACACCGCTCCGTGACGGCGACCTCGAACGTGGCGATGATGAAGCCTACGCGGGACACTTTTTCCTCAATGCCAACAACAAAGAAAAGCCCGGTATTGTTGATGTCAATCGTGAGCCGATTTACGACAGCTCTGAAATTTACAGCGGAATTATCGCAAGGTGCAGTTTGGCGTTCTATGCGTTCAACAGCAACGGAAACAAAGGTATCGCCTGTGCTTTGAACAACGTACAGAAAATCAAAGACGGCACTCCCCTCGGCGGTCAAAGCCGTGCCGAGGATGATTTCAACGATGGCTATCAAGCGGATTACGACGAGGATTTCTTGTCATGAAAACACTCTCTATCGACATCGAAACCTACAGCAGTATAGACCTTAAAAAGTGTGGAGCGTATAAATACGCTGAATCGCCCGATTTTGAGATTTTGCTTTTCGGTTACAGCGTCGATAGCGGGGACATTCGTGTGGTGGATTTTACGACGGGGGAAACTCTCCCGCCCGAAGTCCTCTCCGCTTTGACAGATGACAACGTGGAAAAATGGGCGGTCAACGCAAATTTTGAACGTGTCTGCCTGTCCCGCTATTTATCGGATTTAGGCATTTCGTTTGACCCCTTCGCCGACAATCATCACTCCGCCGATGTCCTCGGCATAGCAAGATTTCTAAACCCCGAAAGTTGGCGATGCAGTATGGTCTGGTCGGCGTATTTGAGGTTACCGTTGTCGCTTGAAAGTGTGGGTGTGGTTCTTGGGCTTGAAAAACAGAAATTCGCAGAAGGAAAAAGGCTCATACGCAAATTCTGTACACCCCCAAAGCCTAACCAGTTATCGCTTGGCGAAGATTCAGACTGGACACGATTCAAAGAATACAACCGCCGTGATGCGGAAGTTGAAATGGCGGTGCAGACGAAACTCACAAATTACCCCGTGCCGAATTTTATATGGCCACAGTATGCTCAAGACCAAGAAATCAACGACAAGGGCATATTGCTCGACATGACGTTAGTCAAAAACGCAATCGCCACCGATGAACGTGCAAGGTCGGAGTTATTGCAAAAAGTGCAACAACTCACCGCTCTTGATAACCCAAACAGCGTGGCACAAATGACGGGGGCATACTTTATTTTTGGCTTGATGAAATTGGCGGCGTTTTCGGTATTAAAGGGGCTTTTCATAGGGTCAATCCTGAAGACGGTGCCATAGCCGAGCGTATCGCCAACTTCAATAATGTTGAAAGTTTTATTAAAGTCGAGGACAATTGGATTTATTTCAAAACAACTGCGGGTGACAACAGCGAACTTGTACCCGATGCCGTATGGAATGCCGCAATTTACAGAATTAAAACAGACGGTTCTGAAATCGAATTTGTGGAAGAAATAGATACCGCAAACGAGGTCAGCGAACCCGAACCCACCCCCGCCCCCGAAGCCACTTTTACTCCCGAACCTGCCCCCGTAATCGCCCCCGCGCCTGTTGCTGAAACTACACCCGCTGTAGCTGAAAGCGGCACAGACACTACAAGCACAAACAATGAAGACAAACAAGTCGATTCGGGGGGCGCAGGTGTCGCAATTTTCGGCGCAATTGCCCTCGCGGCATCAAGCACGGTCTTAATCCTCCGTAAAAAGAGGGGTTAGATATTTCATTATTTTTTCATTATTTTTAAGAGCTTATCCAACAATAGGGCGTGTGCAGATTGTCGAGCGAATTTTTCGTCAGACAAGGCAAAATTTTTCGTAATGCTTTGTGCATTGCGAAAAATTTTAACGCAGTATGGCGGAAAATGCGCCGACAAGATGTGCGCGAACTATTGTTGGATATGCTCTAAGAAAGCAGCAGGTACTACCCTGCTGCTTTCTTTAATTTACCATACATCTCAACATCGAACTTGAAAAACAACAAAAGCCGCTCCAAGAGCGACTTTCATCTCTGCCCCGCAAGTAGTAATACTCGAACACGGCACAATTACGTTAGGGTGGGTGGGCGGGAATTGCCCGCCGGGGCACCCGGCTGCGGATAAGAGGACTTGAACCTCCACCTAATCACTTAGACATGGACCTGAACCATGCGCGTCTGCCATTCCGCCATATCCGCAAAACATCAAACTACCCTAAAATACAAAACATAACTCACCCCACCATCATCAAACAAAATAACCTCATACTCCGCTTTCACAGCCGCAGGTACACCCTCGTCCCACCAACCGGCATAAGCAACACCGGAAAGAACAGCCGCACCGCTATCGAACAACAACTCGATTTCATAAATAGAATTGTGGTTTCGCATATTGCGATTTGAAACTCCCGATAATGGCAACTGATAATAATTTTCAAAAACATAACGATTTAGGATTTTTTTCAATTGCAAGGTGTAAATATTATCAGTTTCGTTCTTGCCGAAAGCCACCGCGCCGCCCTGAATTTTTGCGGAAGTTATCAGCTCCACTTCCTCATAGAGATAATGCGCGCTTATATCTTGAAAAGCCGTTTCCGGGTTTATCGACGGCGGCAAAGACCTTGCGAAAAGCCACACGGGCATTACACCGAGAAGAACAAAAAACGCAACAAACGGCAACAATAAATCTTTAGCCATACGCTTATTCATCTGCCGTTTTGACCAAAGCGGCTCTTTTTCGGCGCACTTTTCTTTTAAGAATTCAAGAAACTCATCAGCACTACCGACCGTGAACGAATTTTTGTAAACAGGCATAAACATTTTCGAGTTTGCCCAAATTAAGAAGTAAAAACACTCATCATTTTCTTCAATAAAACGAACTTTTTCATAAGGGTATTTAATGGTAGAATTACCTGTTTGTATTTCAATACACTCACCGAAACTTACAGTACGAATCGGCTTCGGGGCTTCTAAAATTCGGGAAAACTGCCTAAACTTTGTAACTCCGCGAAATAAGACTTGCCCCCATAAATAAACGACCGCAATCGAAAAAATCACAGCTGTTCTGATAAGGTTCGGCGAATCAAAAACAAATCCGCCAATCCAAAATAAAGCGACCATCAGAAAAGACCATATTTTTACAATCAAAACAAACCAAAGGTTAATTTTTCCGCTACGCTTTTGCGATAATTTGATTTCGTCTCTTGTAAATTTTCGGGTAATTTCGTAACGATTTTCAAACCTAACAGTTTCCAACCTACATTTTCCTCCCCAACCACAACTGAAAAACATACCTCTCACAAACCCGCCCGCCGTACTCGTTTACAACCCCCCGCAACCCCGCATACAGCGCGGTTCTACAACCCTCGGGAAGCCCGCGGTGGTCGGAAAAAGTATCTCGGATTGCGACAAATTCATCAGCCGTAAAAGAGCGTGTCACGTCATAAAACTTCATCTGCACATCGCCAAACCCGTAATCCGCCAAACTCTCAAACCCAAACCCGTGTTTAATCTCGGCCGGCGTGGAGAAATCCTCGTGGGTTTTCATTACCGGGCGTTTGTTAGACTTGTAAAAACTGTAATAATATTTCTCGTAGACCTCCTGAATCGCCTCATACAGCGGCAATCCAATCGACGGAAGTGCATTATACCGAAAAAGCGCAATCGCACCGCCGCTTTTCAGCAACCCGAACGCCTTAGGGCAGCCTATTTCGGGCTTAACCCAGTGAAACGCAGTCCCCGCGTAGATTAAATCGTAGTTGTCGTTGGGCAAATCGCAACTCTCAAAGTCGCTCTGAATCACGCTAAATTTCTCACGCCCTCGAAACTTCCCCCGCAGAAACTCCGCCATATTCCCGCCGAGTTCAACAGCGGTCACGGCATACCCCGCATCGAGCACAGGCGCAGTCGCCTTGCCCGTCCCCGCGCCGATTTCAAGAGCGGTTTTGCCAATTGCCGACCCAACGTACCCAAAAATATCATCAAACAATTCACGCGGATAACCCGGGCGAACCTCGTCATAGCCCGCGACAATCTCGTCAAAATGGGCCCTGCGCTCAAGCTCCCAGCCTGTTAAATTTTGACAATTCGTAGCCATGCGTTACTCCCAAACTCTCCGCCGTATAACTCTCCATAATCTCCATATGCTCCTCACGAGACGGCGCGTCTTCGGCGAAAAATGGCGTAACGAGCACCAAAATCCAAAAGGCAACCGCAATAATATTCATGATAATCGGAAACTTTTCCCGACTTATGAACGCCAACACCAAGCCGAGTATGCCGAAAATAATCGCATAATTCCCGAACGCCGACAGCACACGCATGAAAAACCCGTTATAAGGCACAAGGATAAGCAGGATAGAAAGCATAACGCTCACCCTGTAAGTCCAGTGTTTATGCTCCAAAACATGCCCCACATAGACGCCGCACCCCGGGCAATCCAAAGCCTCCTCGTCCAATTTCAACCCACAAGAATAGCAATACATATTTTCCCCATCGTCCACCTTACAGCACCGGGGAATGAAACGTATCGTTTTCCCCGATTCTGTAGAGTTAATTACAAGGTTTTTTCCACCTACCCATACACATTATAATGTTCCGAAAGCTTATTCATAGATTTCAGAAGATTATGTACAAAAATCAACGGGCAGACGAGCGTAAAGCCGAGCAGAACCCCGAGAATCCAGAACTGGCTTGCATCGAAACTGTGCGGAAGCCCGCGCCGTTTCAGCTCGTGGCCGATACGGTCGCACATGTTGTGCATCCACACAATCGTGCCGATACCCAGCGTAATCGGGCCGATAATGAACAGCAACAGCCAAAAATTCATGGATTTGCGCCCGTCATGGCGGCTTGCAATCTGATTCAGGTCTTCCGGGAGCGCGGAATAGACGATAAGCCCGTAAATCCCAAAGGTAATCATACTCAGCAATATCAACTTCGCCAAACCGCGGTTAGTTTTAAGTTTGCGCGCAGGGGGACTGCCGCCAACAGGATTGGCGACGATAACTTGTTGCTCACCCATAATTTACTCCTTAATTAAAGAATCTTTCTGCGACTTTCTTACCCGGCAACTTCGACTCCTTACCACTCAAAAGCGGAAGAATCCCCAGGACGATTACGAGTACAATCAGTGCCGCATACAAAACCGAGTTGATGCCGCTGAACAAGCTTCTCGAATCGCTCACGACGTTGTAAAAATTAGTGCTGTCAATCAAGTTAGCCAATTTTCCCGACAAGAAATCGTAGCACTTTGACACCTGCCCGATAACCAATCTGTACATCGGCCAAACAAAGAACCAGAGCGCGGCATGCAGGGTTGCGGTCGAGATTTTGTCGCTTTTCTCCATGACCAAAACGAAGCCGAGGATTAGCAGACCTACCCAAATTTGGCTGAACAGTACGCAAAAGAGTACCAACAGCGGGTAAATCGCGGGGTTTGAAACGAATTTGCCTTTTTCCATAATTTTTCACCAAGCCCTTTCTGCACAACAGTGCTTTTGAAAGTTTATTACCCACATTTATGGGGGCGAACTTTCAAAATGTTTAATATTATTACTTTTAATTAATCACCGTATAAACATTTCGCCCTCGAAAATAAACCAATCGCTGTCTACTTGGTAGAACTCAAACCCCTCGGTCTCACCCAAAAAGGTCATATACAATGTGTTCCCGACTACATAATAATCGACTTCAAGAAACTCTATTCCGTCTGCACCGAAAATGAGCTTACCGGCTCTGAAAGTCATCGTCGCATCGGGTTCAGACGCGGATTTATACCTACCGCTCAAAACCACCTGCGCCTGCCGACTCGCACTCCCCGAGCTACCGGAACCGCCGCCGCCCGCCCGAAACGCAACATCGCTAACCCCATCGCCATACATCGTCTTAACGCCGTCCCCCACAGGGTTCCCGACACCTTCGCCCTGATACCCGGTACACCCCGCAAGAATCACCGCAAGGCTCACCACCAACAAAACAACCACATACCTACGCACAATTTCACCACCCTAAATTAAATATAATACAAGCATATCATAGCACATTTATCACAGTATAGCACACATTTTTGCAATTGTCAAGAAAATTTTTCGCAACATGAACGCGGCAGGTGTACGGGGGTCTATGTCTGCGCCACCGAAAGAAACGCACGCCCGCCACACAACCCTTTCATATCCCGCTTCATCGACATGAACCTTTCTCCTTGGCGACTTGTAGGCACGCTATACGTTGAAAGTCTGTATTCTTAGTGGTTTTTTCTATCTACAAAATCTTTGGCACGAGAGAGTTAAGCCCCGGCAAGTGCAAAAGCGGGTCGTGCAGTTTCTTGCGGTGGCGCAGACATAGACCCCCGTACACCTGCCGCCCCCATGCCGAACACAGTGTTTGCGTGGATTTACGGGCGCGCCGTGGAAATACCGCATTTGTGCGAACATACGGGCGAACGCAGTTCGCCCCTACGCTGAAAAAATTTTTATGTCGTTAATAATTATCAATGTGGTAGGGGCGAACTGCGTTCGCCCGTAGGTTCTCGACGGTTCGCGTGGGATTACCCCCGCACCCCCTCAATATGCACCACCCTCAAATCCTTATAATAATAACTATCAAGCGGCCTATAAAGCGAATCAAAGCTATGCGCGGCAATCAAAATATTATCGGGCGCAGGAACCTCCCCCACCTGCATCACCAACAGCGTATGGCTGTATACGTTATCCTCAAAACTCAGCTGTATAAAATCCCCCGGCTCGACCTCATACAGCGGCACAAACCTGCCATAAGGCCCACTCCCCTTGTTAGTCGTGAGGAACTTCGCGAAGTATTCTACCCCCGTCCAAGCGGCGGCGCGGTCGTACTGGCTGTTGTAATACCACCCGACATCGCGTGTGTAATTCATGACACCCGCCCCCGCATAAAGGCACTGCGATGCAAACGCCGTGCAATCCCCGCCC
>Ga0099364_10012691_pt1 | contig 11341 bp, 6 predicted proteins | sample TergutTh196P3_FD_73070 | JGI IMG/M metagenome (GOLD analysis project Ga0099364, IMG submission 73070) | Microcerotermes parvus P3 segment gut microbial communities from Pointe-Noire, Republic of the Congo - Th196 P3 | ecosystem: Host-associated > Arthropoda: Insects > Digestive system > Gut ...
GGCTTGCCATAAATAACCCGCAAAAACTCAAGGATGAATACGGAATCACAGAATACTGTGTGACAGAGCCGCAATCGTAAGGTTGTGCAGTGTTCACAGAGCCCGTGGCGTAAGCCAGGGAGGAGTCCCTAACTGACGTTACGGGCTCTGTTAACGATAACCTTTAACAAACCTTAATAACTTTAACCTAAAAAGGAGACCTAACTTATGTCGAAGAAGATCAATCTGAAACCTTTGGATGATCGCATTGTCGTTCAGCCGCTCGAAGCGGAGGAAAAAACTGCCGGAGGACTATACCTGCCGGACACTGCCAAGGAGAAGCCGCAGCGGGGAACCGTCATTGCGGTCGGACCCGGTAAATTGCTCGACACCGGCAAGCGCGGCGAGATGAGCGTTGCCGTCGGCGATGAAGTCATCTACGGAAAATACTCCGGCAGTGACATCGAAGTCGATGGACAGGAAATCAAAATCCTCCGCGAAACCGACGTGCTGGCGAAAGTCGTGAAATAGGAAAGACGGCAGAAAAGAGCCGTAGGTGTAGGCAGCCAATGAAAAATGACCACGCGCCGTAACCTACGGGTGTACCCGCAAGTTTCACTTCGTTACACTTGCGGCTCTTATAAACTGTACTTTCCCAAAAAACGAGGGGATAAGCGAACGCAACCTCAAAAAAATTCGTCCATTTCATCGAACTCACAATTTTGGTGATCGTTGCCGTCCGCACCTATCGGAAAAGGAAACGGTTCATCGGCTTCTTTGAGGTTAGGAAGTTTTTGAAGAATTGTACCGTATGCACTTGGCGCAAGTTCAGGACGGTCGGTACATCCCGATAGGCACAAAACAGAAGCGAACAATAAAAACAAAGTATTCCGCATGGTTCTGATTTTATACTCACGACGACAAAATGCAAGCCCCGACGTAAGAGAGATTTTTCATTTGTTTCGCTTATAGGTTCTGTCATTGCGCTGCACTCCATTCCGGCTTTTGTGCTGATCCCAAGTTTTAACGCTAACAAGACACTAGCGGACTGTTACGGCAACACCAACAAGCCGAAGCCTTCGGTCAAATCGAACGAGTTCTCGACGTTCCAACATTCAATGCCCACGCCCGGTACCAATCGGCGAAGCCCCACGCCCCAAAAGATCGATGGACGCATTAAACGACCCGATAAGCCCGGCGATAACGCATCCAAAGGAATCGCCGCCTCTATGTACCACGCACCATCATCCTCATGACGAGCAACATGCCACTGCGGATTCCAACCACGGTCGCCAAAACACTTATCAGTTACCCAACCTCGAAAATCTACCGTCAACGAATAGTACGTGCCGTAGTCCCTGTCCACATCAATCAAAATTTCGACACGATCCTGATCCTGCATCCCTATATCCCGAAGCGGTTGTCCCTCAGGAAGCGGCAGATAAACAAATCCCGGCACCTTCGGACAACGCAAACCAATATACCAATACTGCGCATCATGTAGAAACATGACCTGCGTTCCAAAGTTTTGCGACATAGACCGCAACCGCTCCTCCCTGACACTGCCGATACGCCGCACCGGAGTCCCCTCTTGAAACAATGCCGCCAGACGCTGCCGAGGCGTTGCGGGGGTGAACGAATAGACATTACTCTGCTGCCAAACGTTTCGGTCATTCTCCTCGTCAAACTTGCCGTCCAAGAACGGTTTCGTTTCCGTTCGGGCAGAAACCAACACCGGCATCGGCAATTCCTGACGCTCCATCGGCAGTTGCGATTTGTCCTGAACAGTCAACCAATGTTCCGCTCCCGCCCTAATTTCCCAAACGTCGTCGAACCTCGTATTGCTACGCGCCCAGTAAAACCTTGCCGCATCTTGTTCCCGACCGTGCCGCCGCAATGCCGATGCCGCCGCAAACTGCAAAACAATATCGTCTGCCAAGTCGGGAAAGTTCTGCGTCAAATACCGTGCCAGCAGCAATGTCCGATCTCGCTGCGGATCATTTCGGGAATGATCCGAAATCAATGTCCGACTCTCCGACGTTTGCAGAGTTCCCTGCCGACTTGGATCGATAGCCCATGTGTCCGCAATTCCCTGAATTTCGATCACGTTGCTCTGTTGTTCTTCGGCGGCGATTTCACCGGAGGCGGCATATTGCATCAATCGGACAAACGCCAGCCGAACGAGCGGATGCTGAACATACTGCCGGGTAAGAATCAAATATATTTCCGTCGCAGCAAACCAATCCCCCTCTTGGTGATACTGCTCTGCCATTTCGAGCAGGATTTGCACTGCCGAATCGGGTTCGAGTCCCCGAAGCATTTCGGCGGCGTGAGCGACGAAACTCGCCCGATTGCTCTGCGGCATATTGCGCACAATGCCGAGAACATTCCGGCGTTGCAACGCTTTACGGCGAAGTTCGTTCTGTAATTCCGGGGACGTTCCCGAATGCACCCTTCGACCGTCTGCACCGGGTTGGATGGGAATACCCATGAAAAAGTCCCCCCGCGTCGGCAAAACGTTTTCTTGTGTTGTGTTCTCTTGCATTACATGGGTGAAGCCGAGAATTGCCGGTGCTTTCGCTGTTCCGACAAGCCTTCGGGAAACAAACGTCATCTCTTCGAGCGGCGTACCGAGCCGTGCGGTCGGCTCTGATGTGTTGAGATGAAAATCCCCTGTTCCGCTTTTGAGCGGCAGATACACTTTCTTGACATTCCACGCCGCAAGCCCCAGTTCGATCAGATGATGCGGAAACGCCGAAGGGTCGCCCGCCTGTTTGACCGCCTCCATCACTTCACGGTACGCCAGTTCTTCGGCTGCCGAGTCGATGAATCGGTTTGTGTAATTAGAAGTTAAAAGGATTTCCGGTCTCCATTGCCGAATCGCTGCGACAAGTCGTTCACGAAGATGTCCCATTCCTCTGCCGTCAGTCGTTCTTTGGATGTGTTCGACAAGGTTGTCCGCCGTCGTCCAGAGTTCGCGTGGGAGAATCGGAAAAGTTCCGAGTTCTGAACCAAGCGATCCGCCGACTCTTGTAATCGATTCATGCAATCGGTCTTCCCAATCGGCGGCGTTGTTTTCATTGCGAAAGAGCATCACGCAACCGCTCAAAAAACCCTGATTTGCCGAAAGGGCGGCAAATGCTTCAAAGGGAATCGTTTCTGCGTCGCCGAAGAGTCCCAGCACCGCAAGTTTTGTTCCGCTGGTTCGTTGAACAGTCCAAGTTTGTCCGCCGTTTTGTGTCGTCAGGATTGTTCCCAAGTCGCCGACTGCCCAGCCGTTTTGCGGATCGACGAAAAGGATTTTTCGGATCGTCGCCGAAATGCCTGTGAAGGCTGCTCTCCAAGTTTGTCCGGCATCATTCGACATATAGATGACGCTTCCGGGATTTCCTACGACCCAAAGATTTCTGCCGAGGACTTCGAGGGTTTTCAGATCGACGGCTTCCGCAGCGTTTCCGGGCAATGCTCCCGGCACGGTGCCCCATCGGAAACCGTAGTCGGGTGTGGACAAAATCAATCCGCGATCCCCGACTGCCCAGCCGGTGTTTGCGGTCTGATTATTCTTTTCCGGCAGAGAGGCAGGGGCGGTTTTGACTGCCGAAACCCGGCGCAGTCCAAAGAAGGCGGGTTGCGAAGCGGTGATGCTGCTTTGAAACTGTTGGAGTATCCCGTGAAATCCGATGCCGATGCCGGTTCTCGAATCGTAGAAATCGACGGCGGTGAAGCCGTCGGAGAGTTCCGAAGCGGCGGGCTGCCAATGTTGTCCGCCGTCTCTGGAGATCATTAAGCCGCTCGCAAAGCGTTCTGAAGTTGCACCGGCGACGAGAATCGTGGTTGGATCGAAGATTTTGACGTGATAGAGCGGCGGCAATTCGGGAGTGTGTCTGGCTATCCAAGATTGTCCGCCGTTGTAAGTCATGAGAATGACTCCGCGTCCTTGGCGCAGAGAGGGAAACCAATAATGTCCGACGGCGATGCCGAAGGACTCGTTGAAAAAATGGACGCTTCGCAGAGTGCAGTCGAGCGGTGTTTCCAGAAGTTGCCAATTTGTTCCTCCGTCGTAGGTTGTCCAAACTGCACCTCGGTCGCCGACTGCCCAGCCGCGTAATGGATTGACGAAGCAGAGATCGTAGAGTCGTGCGTCGCCGAGCATTTCGTTCCATTCGGTCGATGTCCCATTTGTAACCGGCAGCCGAAGCGGATCCCGTTCGTTGCCCTTGGTGAATGCTACGGAACAGACGAAAAGCAGTGTTGCGAAGTAAATGCGGCGAATCATTTCGTCGCATTTGGCATGATCTATCAATCCGTGAATGTTAACTCGCATCGTACGGAAAAGATTTGTTGACTATCTTGCGCAAATCGCTCAAGGTCAAGAAGTTTACCCGATGCCGACGAAACAAGCAATACCAACCCCGAATTGACTATACCAAAAACGGCATGAAAGTGGGCCTTTGTCTCAGTGTTTCTTTGTGCCCCTTGTGTACTTCGTGGTTAAAAATAAAGGATTAACTACAAAGCAATTGTGTTTCCGGCAAGAGAGTATTGGTCGGCTTTCAGAGGCAATTTTTGACGAGTTTGTTTTCCCATCTGACACCGTTCTTGACCAGCGAATGAGCAACATCTTATGAGCAACCGCTATGATGCCGACCTTATGAGGACGCTTCGACACAATCCAATCATACAATCGCTTGAATACGTTGTCCGTCTTCGTACACTTCACCGGGGGGCTTACGCCGCCCCGCTCGTGCGCACCGCTCTTGGGGTTATTTTCCGACACTGTTCACGGACTCTCGCCGCGATCAATGAGCATAAACGCCCCCCAGAAAAATGGATGATTCGCTATCGGCGGCTCCGCTCCCGGCTCCCGAGATTCATTGCGGACTCGCGGCTCCTCGCCAAAATTGATCGGATCGCTGCCGACCTCCATAATCGCCTGCCGCCACGCCGCAGACGCAGAACGCTCCGCCAACTGTAATAAAAACTGCTCCGTTAAATCGAAAGAAACACGACCGCCAGTACGCCATCGACTAATCAATATCGTCCGCGCTCCGCACGCCTGCAAAAGCATAGACGATAAAAATAAATCGTCCCCATTCGCCGGTACATTCCGCAACGCCCCCTCCGCCGGTGTATGAAACGCAGGAAGAACAACCAACGACGGTCCTCCCCAAGGCAACGTCAACCAACTTGCCACCGAATTTCTCCCCCTCCCCCGATCATGACTAAACGGAGTCCAAGCAAGCGGCGCAGAAAGAGGAATATCATCCAACACAACAAGTTGCTGAACCCGCGAAGCAAACGCCGATGCCGATGCCGGAAGAGGCGAAACCCTTTCGTCCGCCTGCATCACAAATAAATTCCTGATGCCCGACTGAGAAAAACGATTGACCGCCTCCAAAGACACATCAACGGTATCACGCGACATTAACTTGCCGCTCACGACCAACGTCTCGACATTCGTACCGCGCCTTAACTGCCGATTCGGCACACCGAGCGATGCCGTCGGAGCATACCGAATCGCAAGCGGAGTCTGTCCCGCCGTGAGAAGCGGACGATATTGTCCTCCAACATCAACCGACATCGCCTCAAAAGGAACATACCAAAGTGCGCCCGTCGGAACAATGACCAATTCCGTAAAATTCATCGGACGCGGCTCATTGCCGAGCAAACGCCACAACAGCCGATTGCCCGACTCACGCCAGTTTCCCTGCGGATTCGTCAGTTCCCGAGTTCCCACCACCTGATTGGCACCGGCATTGCCGAGATCGCGAAGATACTGAGAAATCAAGTCGTGAAGCGGTCGCTCTCTGGGATTCGCCGCTCGAACCAACCAGGGAGTTAGACTGTTTCGGTCAATCATAAAACAATAGAGATTGCCCAGCGATTCGATATAGACAAGCATCGCCGTATTTTCCGGGAGTTCTCTGCGGATTTGCTCCAACGGCATCATCGGCGGAAAAACCGGCGGAACACTCGTTCGGGACAACGCCATCACCCGAAGCATTGACTCCTGAACGGCACTGTGTTGTTCGATGTCCGCCAACAAAGCACGTTGTTGCGTCAGTTGATCGGGATTTTGCGGCACAATCGGAATGGTCAAGAGTTGCCGACGGATGTTCCGCACGTTGTCCGATAAAGCGTTAAACTCCGGGAACTCCAGCGCAAGCGTTTGCCGTTGGAGCAATGTGTCGGGCGGCAATGTTTCCTCCTCCTCTTCAAAGAGCAGCCGAAACGCCGTCAATCGGGACTCGCCGAGCGGCAACGATGCGAAGAATCGGGCTTTTCTTGCCCTTTCCGAAATGTCGAACGCCTTTTCACGGTTGCCTCGATGGAAAGCGACATCGAACCAGCGTTCATACGCACCGGGCGGAGTGCCGACCAGAGCGGCAAAACATTCCATCGGTTGCAATGTCCAATCGATCTCCGTTGATTCCCGAAGGAGTTCATCGTACAACTCGTCGGCGATGCGTGTGGTAATCGGTCCGTTGGGTGTAATCATCCCTCTCTGGAAAAACTCTTCCAGTTTATTCAGTTGATACAGCCGGAGTGAACCTCGGCTCAAAAAGTTGAGGGCGGCTCCCAAATGGGTGTCTCCCGCCGCAACCGCTTGGGGCGGTACTCTTCGACCGGCGACCATATTGGCATAGACTTCGCAGTACGCAATCATTGCGGCAAGATAGTTGTATCGTGCATTGTACACGGTGCCGGGCATTAGTCTGGAAGTAAGCGCATTGATTCGGGCGGCTTCAGGAATACGGCGCAGAGTGATGTTGTATTCGACTTCTTCATGCACAAGCGGCAACAGTGTCATCGGACTGACATCGCCGGAAGCACGGAAATATGCCGATGCGGCGATGATCGGCGGAAAGGGCAGAGCCTTTTCAAACAACCGATGGGCGTTTGCCATATTGCGGAATGTTTCGCCGAGCAGCACGGGGTCTCCCATCTGATAGGCGGAGAATGACGCTTCCAGATAGAATGACCGGGCGGCTTCGCCGTTGCCGTTGCGCAGCGCAATGTTGCCCAACTCGTTGAGCGCAACGCCGGTCAACTGGTGATCGATTACTCCCATCATTAGGAGTCCGCGTGTCAGTTGGATTTCTGCACTGGTGTCGTCTCCCAATGCGGAAAGGGTGAGACCGTAGAGAACATCGACCCAAGTGCCTGTAAAGTGGTTCGGCAAATGCGGACGAGCGGCGAGTATCTCTGCCAGCATATTTGTATCGGGATCGTATCGTGAAAGACTGCCGAGGATTTCCGCCCGCCGCCGAATGGTCAGAGCGAGACATTGGATAATGTGGTCGGCGTGAATGTGTGTCCGTACTTGTTGTCCCATTAAGCCGATTTGACCGGGCATCGGCAGGATACGCAGATGTTCTTGCGTCATTTGAAATCGGACGTTACTGAAGTTGCCGACGTTTCCGGGTCGCCCGGATGCTCCCCACGGCAGCGGTATTCTCGGCACCATACCGGGATCCATGGAGACCGAAATGGACGTAAGCCAATCGGGTTGATCGAAGTAGATACGCAGAGCGGTCGTGAAGGATTGCAGTGCTTCATCGTATCGTGCCATTTGAAAATGACATTCTCCTTGCAGGGTCCAATAGCAGAGGGAGTCGAGCCAGAGGAAGACTTGTTGGTTGGCGTGATTGATTCGGACGGCGTGCCGCAGATCACGGGCGAGGAAGTTAAGTGTATCGGTAAAGTTTCCGTTGTGAAATGAGGGGAGTGTAGTGGCGAGATACAATCGTGAGGGTGCTTCGCTGGCGATCCATGCTTTTGCGACGGGAGAAGTTTGCGTGAACAGAACGAAAGAGAGAACGGCAAGACTGCAATAACGGAGCGTGGTCATGGGCAAATGAGAATAAGAGAAGGTCCTGAATTTACCGGACGTTTGCGTATCGGTCAAGGATGGGCAAGGTAGGTAAGCGTAAGCCCCCCGCTCTGGGCGCACGGCTGACTAACCGGGGGGCTAACACCCTCCCCGCTCCTGCGCTGAGTTACGTTTCCGGCTTTTGTTCGTGGCTCCCACTCTTGTACGGTAAGTCTCCATAAACTTTTACGCTTCTCTTTTACTTTCGCCCCGATTGACCGCATTGAGAATCGCAATGGTACTCGCCTCAATCGTGTCGGTCGAAACACCATGACCGCGATACGTTTCCCCTTTATGATCAATGAGTACCGTAACTTCCCCTTGCGCATCCTCCCCCATGGAAACGCTTTGCACCATAAACTCCTTGACCGAAATGTCCAAGCCGACTACTTCACGAATCGCCAAAAAAATCGCATCAATCGGACCATCGCCAGCACACATCTCCTTCGTGTATTCCTGCTCGCCTCGACGGATTTTCAGCGTCAACACCGGTTTTCTATCCGTCTGACAATGCATGTCATACGACATGAAACTCCAGCCCTTCGCCTCTTGCGGCGGAATGTCCGCTTGACCTTCATGAATCAACTGTTCAATCAACGCCAAGATGTCTTCATCGTAAATGTTCTTCTTGCGGTCAGCAAGTTTTTTGAATTCTTCGAACACTTTGGACAGCAACTCCGTATTCAAATCGTAACCCAACGTCTTGGCACGATCCGCCAACGCCGCCCGACCACTGTGCTTGCCGAGTACCAAATCAGTCTTGAGGAAACCGACATCCGCCGGAGACATAATCTCATACGTCGTCGGATGTTTCAGCATACCGTCCTGATGAATACCGGACTCATGAGCAAACGCATTCTGTCCGACAATCGCCTTGTTCCGCGGTACTTTCAAGCCGGTAACGGTGGCGACTAACCGGCTCGTCGGCACCAGTTTTTGCGTGATAATGCGTGTCGCAGCATTGTAAATATCATTTCGGGTTTTCAGTGCCATCACGATTTCTTCCAGCGAACAATTCCCAGCGCGTTCTCCGAGACCGTTGATGGTGCACTCGACCTGTCCCGCTCCGGCTTGCACCGCCGCGAGACTCGTCGCCACTGCCATTCCGAGGTCGTTGTGATTGTGAACACTAATCACCGCTTTGTCGATGTTCGGCACACGGTCGAACAGACTGCGGATGCGTTCGTACATTTCGCTCGGCGTGGAATAACCGACGGTATCGGGAATGTTCACGGTCGTTGCACCAGCATTGATGACTGCTTCGACGACTCGGCAGAGGTGATCGATTTCCGTTCGCGTGGCATCTTCGGCAGAGAATTCGATGTTATCGCAAAACTTTCGGGCGTATTTTACTCCTTCGACAGAGGCTTCGATGTTGCGTTCGGGAGTCATTCCTCGCAGTTTGTGTTCTCGATGGATCGGACTGGTTGCGAGGAAGACGTGAATACGCGGTTGTTCGGCATTATTCAGTGCTTCGGCGGCGGCTTCGATGTCTTTTTCGACGCACCGGGCAAGTGAACAAATGCTGCTGCCTTTGATGGTGTTGGCAACGGCTTGTACGGATTCAAAGTCTCCGGGGGAGGCGATAGCGAAACCGGCTTCGATGACATCGACTCCGAGTTCGGTTAGGGCGTGAGCGACTTTGAGTTTTTCGCTCAAGTTCATGCTTGCCCCCGGCGATTGTTCGCCGTCGCGGAGAGTCGTGTCGAATATCTTGATGGTACGCATAGAAGATAGTGTATCGGAATTGCCTGGATAGGCAAGGGCGGAGCCAGATTACGTCAAGGTTATATCATTAGAGACTCGAACCGTCATTACGTTATGCTCCGTTCCGGCTTTTGTTCGTGTTGCAAAAGCCGGAATGAAACGAAGTGTAATGACGGTACTCTTCTGCCGGGGCAGTAAAATGGATGTACTACACGAGCGTAACATTCACGAGTTTTCCCTCTTGCCGAAGTTTTTCGGCAAGAAGCGGAATCAGCACTTTGCGAGACAACACTCCTCGTTGCCGAAACGAAATGTCTTCATTGGCAGTGTTGTCCGCCATGCCGACGACAATGTTCAGCCTATCGGCAACACCGAGCAACAGACGCAATTCCGTAACGCCGCTGTCTTCTTGAAGATTGGCAACGTCTGCGTCCAATATGTTATAGACCTGATTAAGCGTTACTGCCCCTTCCGTTACCAGATTGATCCCTTTGATGCCGTATCGAGGCGGAGCAATGACGCTCATCGGTTCCGACTCCATTTCCAACGGAACATTCAGGTATTTCGCCACGAGTTTTGCCGTCGTGCCGCCGCAAACAATTTTTAAGCCGGGCTGCTTCAGAAACCGTTTGACCGTTTCGGTGTCGTTGTCTCTGTCTAAAGGCGGTCCCGTCAGAATGTTGACCGTCTGACCCGTTCGGCATAGTCCCAGCACAATACTGCAATCGTCGCCGGTAACTTTTACCGTGTGTCGTGCCGTCGCTTGATGCCGTGCGTCCGGCGAGTAGGGAGAAAAAGACCGGGCTGCGTCTTGCGATTCCCCTTTCCAGCGAGTCTGTGCTTCTTTGTGAAGCATTTCCGGGGCGAGCGATAACTTCAACCGTGAACTGATTTTACTGTTGATAAAACGAACGACCCCTTCTGATGTCCATTCGGTATTTGCTCCGTATCCGAGTCCGGCTTGCGTGATGCCGTCGCTCATCAACAGAATACCTTCTCCCATGTCGAGTTGGCAGTTGCTTTCCATTGCCAAGCCTCCGGGCAACGGAAAAGGGCGGTTGGCAAGAATCGTCGCTCCTTGCCGGCTGACCATGATCGGAAGGGGGGCATCATAGGAAAAAACGGTTGCGTAACCATCGGAACGGATTCGGGCAATGCTAAATGCCGCAAAGGGTTTTTGCGGATCGCGACAAGCCTGCATCGTGGCGGCGACGGATTGAAAGACTGTCCGCAGGGATAATTCTTGCTGCAATGACTCGGTCAGTCTTGACACGCACATGTGGGCGGCAATATGAGCACGGATGCCGGAACCGATGCCGTCGGCGCAGATGAGTGTTGTGCCGGTGTTGGTGCGCAACGTCGCCAGCACATCGCCGCAGGGCATTCCCGGCTTCTTGGATGTCTGAACGGAATGAACGTCAACGTGAGTGTAGTCCGACATAAATCAGCGCAAAAAGAACGGCTTATTTATACCATTGTACCCTTCTTTTGGAAAGACCACACGAGTAACACTTCGTACCCGTTCTCGTTTTTTTAGTCTTGTCTGCCGGTTATAAGAAATTGCAAGGCAGTACCGCCATTGCGCTGCGCTCCCTTCCGGCTTGGGTGAGAGACAAACCAAAAAAAGTCCTAAAACGACTCAGATTCATAAAATATAGCCTGTCGCAAAAAATTTGCAACATACTTCTTGGCGGTTCGTTCCTGTTATAGTACAATGTAAGCATGGATGGAGTCGCTGTTTATTCTACATTTGAAGTTCGTTTGCGTGCTGTTAAAGCCGTC
>Ga0099364_10012692_pt1 | contig 11341 bp, 13 predicted proteins | sample TergutTh196P3_FD_73070 | JGI IMG/M metagenome (GOLD analysis project Ga0099364, IMG submission 73070) | Microcerotermes parvus P3 segment gut microbial communities from Pointe-Noire, Republic of the Congo - Th196 P3 | ecosystem: Host-associated > Arthropoda: Insects > Digestive system > Gut ...
GCGCCGCCGGAACAGGAAGCCGCGCCGTTTCTGAGCGAGCCGCCTCCGCAGGCCGATGAGTTCGCATATGAGCCTATAATGCCCGCGCCGCCGGAACAGGAAGCCGCGCCGTTTCTGAGCGAGCCGCCTCCGCAGGCCGATGAGTTCGCATTTGAGCTTGTCATACCCGCGCCGCCGGAACAGGAAACCGCGTCGTTTCTGAGCGAGCCGCCTCCGCAGGCCGATGAGTTCGCATATGAGCCTGTAATGCCCACGCCGCCGGAACAGGAAACCGCGCCGTTTCTGAGCGAGCCGCCGCCGCTGGTTGGCGAGTTCATACCTGAGCCGATTTTACACGCGCCGCCGGAGCAGGAAATCGAACCTCTGCTAAGTGAACCGGCGCCGCTGTTTAGCGAACCCGTGCTTATGCCGATCCCGCCTTCGCCTATGCCGCCCGAATCCTCAGTAGACGACTTGCCGCCTGATGAGCCTTTTTCACAAACGAAGTCAAGAGTATATGCGAAGCGTCCGGAGCCGTCTTTGAACCGGGGGGCATATTCTGCCGCAAGCATGACGCAGGAAATAAAAGTTACATACGATGAATCAAAAGATAAGCCAAACGAGGCGAATGAAGTACGTTGCAGCGAATGTGGGAATGAAAACAGAGGGAACAACAAATTCTGTCAGTTCTGCGGAACTAGCCTGCCCATGGCCGACAATGGTTTAGTACCCCCGCCGCGAAGCGAGCCGGCTTCCGAGGAAAGCACAGAAAGAAAGGCAGAAACACTATGCAAAATGTGCGGCAATGAGGACACAGGGAACAACAAATTCTGCCTGTATTGCGGAAACAGCTTAATCACGGCCGGCGAAAACACTGTCCCGTCGCCGCAAATTGCACCGCCGCTGCAAACTGTCCCTCCACCGCAAATTGCACCGCCGCTGCAAACTCTCACGCCGCCGCAAAATGAAATAACCGCCGTTAAACGCACAGAAGATAAGGCAGAAAAGAAAGAAAACGGCGATTGGGACAAGATAATTGAGAAAAACCAGGAAGACCAGAAAAATATTCAAAAATGGCAGAAAGTAGAAAAAGGCGTGCGTGGCGTCAGGCGAGGTTTGAAGATTTTAGATATCGTGATTACGTTAATAATGGTTGTAGTTCTGATAGTCTTATTCTTTATGTTTCGTTAACAACAGCGGCATGAGTCTGCTAAAGCATCGCCCCTATACCGGTCAAGTCTTTTACTACTTCTCCGGCGATTATCAGCCCAGCGGCTGCCGGGACGAATGCGTTGCTGCCGGGTATACGGCGCCGCTGAGTGCATTTCCTGACCGTGCCCGGGGGGCAAACGCAGTTTATTTTGCAGTTTGCCTGTGTGTCTTCTTTTGGGGTGATGGCGGGTTCTTTTGAGTATACTACTTTAAGTTTCTGTATACCGCGTTTGCGCAGCTCGTGCCGCATCACTTTCGCGAGGGGGCATATCGAAGTTGCGTATATGTCAGCAAGCTCAAGGGAGGAGGCTTCCGTTTTATTGCCCGCTCCCATTGAGCTTATTATTGGAACAGCGCATTCATTGGCTTTGACCACAAGCTCAATTTTGCCTGATACTGTGTCTATGGCGTCGATAACATAATCATATTGGGCTAAATCAACCTGATGAGCCGTATTGGGAATATAGAATAATTTGTGAGTGCTGACTAACGCGTGCGGGTTAATTTCCAGGACGCGTTCTTTTGCGGCGTCCACTTTGTACTTTCCTATGTTGCTGTTCAAAGCGTGAATTTGCCGGTTGATGTTTGTCAGGCAGATTTTGTCATCGTCGAACAGATACAGCCTTCCGACTCCGCTGCGTGCCAAGGCTTCTACGGCGTAGCCGCCGACGCCGCCTATTCCGAACACCGCAATTTTGGCGTCAAACAGTTTGGACATGCCGTCTTTGCCGTATATCATCTCTGTTCTTGAAAATTGAGTTATCATCGGATTATTTGTGCTGCTTTGACCTATTCAGCGCGACGATTACTGAAGGTTTGAAAGGTTCGAGATCATTTATGGACAAAACGCTTTCCAAATAAACATCAGCATCCTGATCCGTTAAATCCCAGCTGTGTTCAAAAATGGTTCGGCTTTCAACGCGATATTGCATCTCGCCCGCATTAGCTACGTCGGAAGCCCTGTCTAGCCTGGGTGCGTAAGACTGTTTGATGACGAAGTCTCTGATAAGGAGCTTTCCGGTGTAGTGATGCTCCATATCATGACCTAAGCTCCCAAGATACTGGGTCTTGCTGTTGTACTGGAGCCAGACGACTGTGACAGAGTTTCTGATGAGCATCCATTCTTCGGAAGGTTTGTCGGGAAATATTGCTTTTTGAAGGTAGATTTCCGGCGGTTGCCCGTTGATATGGCTAAACTGATGCGCATAGCCTTTATCGGTGGTACTGCCGCTTGAGGTGATTCCGCCCTTGTCCCTGACAAGCAGGAGGGGATCTTCTGTTATAATTGCCTGCATTTGCACGGAAAGTGGGAGAGTCCAGCCTTTTTTGTAGCACACCAGAGCCTGATTGTCGTCAATAGGGTGAAAGATATAGCCCTCATGCGACGGAAATGAGGTATAGTGACGTGCCGCTGTCGGAATTACAAGAAGCGGCGGATGGGATGAATCAAACACAGTAATCCTCCAATCATAGTTTATTTGCAATTGCTCTTAAGCCGTCCGAGCGCAAGGCTCCGAGAGCAGTTACTATTTTATAATGTTTGTGAACGCATCAATACAGTGTGGTGGAAGTTCATAACCTGATGTTTATATTCCCCTGTCATCAACGGCGATGTTATCATAAAATCTGCCGAAGCACGATTTGTCGCAATTGGGATGTCATACACAAGGGCGATGCGAAGCAAGGCTTTTATGTCCGGGTCGTGGGGCTGTGCGGATAGAGGGTCTGAGAAAAACACGACAAAGTCTATAGTGCCTTCTACGATTTTTGCCCCGATTTGCTGGTCGCCGCCGAGCGGGCCGCTGTTGTAGCCACGGACGGGCAAGCCGGTGCGGTCTGTAATCATTTTTGCAGTTGTTCCGGTGCCGCATAAAAAATGCTTGCTTAGTATCTCTTTGTTCCACTCGCACCATTCAAGCATTTCCTGTTTTTTGCCGTCATGTGAGATAAGAGCTATGTTTTTTTGCTGACCTATGGTCAGTGTAATAAAGTCGTTATCCATTTAATCCTCCGTTATTATGCGGGGCTCAGGGTGCGGGGCGTTTCAGCGATGAAGCTTTTTATCGCCTGCATGGCTTCCGCAGAGTCTTTTTCCACTGTTAGCTGGAGTGGTTTCGTCAAATCCAGGCTAAGTATGCCCATAAGCGATTTTGCGTCCAGTACATAAACGCCCGACAGGAGGTCGAAATTCCCTTCAAGCGGTGAGATTCGTTCTACAAATTTTTGCACGGCCTCGACTGTGGGCAGACTGACATACACGCTTCGCATCATATTCCCCTTTTCTCGATATAAACTATTCAATTAGCTATTACTGTATATCATATCCGGCGTGATTTTGCAAGGCGGCCGCGTTGCAATAGTAACGTATTAACAAAATAGTAATAAAAAAACACTTGACCTTCAAGCGGCTTGAAGGCTTATAGTGTTAAAAGCAAAGGTTATTTTCATCATGATATGTAGAAACGATAGAGCTTAGGCTCCATCTTCCGCCGATACGGGAAAGGAGAGCAGTGAAATGAGAAGGACTATTGAAGAAACAGTTGAGTATATCAGGCAACGGCTTTATAATAACCCGACTTCGCAAGAGTACGTTGACATTGTGGTAGAAAAATCACAAAGCGAATTGACCGCGATTGAACTGCCGTTATTGATTTCATATGAACAGTCAGTGGGGCGGTTTGTCAACCGCTGACAAATCTTCGAATAATACAACACGTGTGGATACCCGCTCTGCAAGCTCGGGGCTGTGCGTAACGGCGAGCAGCCCAAGGCCGCGCTGCTTGACTTGGCTGAGCATAAGCTCCCAAATTTGCGCTTGCGTGATAACGTCCAGCATCGTGCTCATTTCGTCAGCGATTATAAAATGTGTTTGCGGGGCGAGAGCCCTTGCTATGCAGAATCGCTGAAGCTCGCCGCTTGAGAGTTCCGTCGGGTAGCGTTCAAGCCACTGAGGGGCTATGCCCATCTCATCAAGGAAGCCTGCATCCGGCGCCCAAGCTTCGGTCAGCGTGCTTCGCAGCTTCCACCGTGGGTTAAGCGCCTTTTCAGGATGCTGGTATATGAGTTGAACGGGACAGAATCCTTTGCGCGGGAGCTGTGCGCCGTCAAGCAGCACCTCGCCTGACCAGGGTTTCAGATAACCTGCCAGTATTTGCGACAGCGTACTTTTGCCACACCCGGACGGGCCGACTAACGCGATGCACTCGCCTTCGTCAACGCTGAGGCTCACCCCTTTGAGCACGGGCGTTGCTTTTTTATAGCCAAAATCAACGTTTCTTGCTTCAAGTAGCATAAAGGCAGCATACCTCCCCGCCGCGAACTGTTTTTGGAATAATCGCGCTGCGGACGCATTCGTCTGTTTTCATCTCGCATCGCGGTGCGAAAAGGCAGCCGTCCGGCAAGCTTCCTGCGTATGGCTGGACACCGTCGGTCGGGCGGAAGCCATTTTGCGGCATAGCCCGCCACAGCGCCTTTGTATAGGGATGCCTCAGGTTTTCTTCGGCGGAGAAGTCTGATGCGGGCGCTGTCTCGACAGTCGTTCCTGCATAGAACACGGCTATTTTGTCGGCGTAACCGAGCGCGAGGTCGATGTCGTGGGTAATAAGCATTACTGCCGCGCCTTCATCTGCCAGATCGCGGAAATGCTTCATCGCCCTGCTTGCAAGCTCTTTCGACATGCCGGGCGTAGGTTCGTCGGCGATTATGAGTTTAGCATTGCCGACAACCGCCGTTGCGCAAAGCACGCGCCTCATCATGCCGCCGGACAGTTGGAATGGAAAAAGCCTCGCAACACGTTTTTCCAGTTTATACCTTGCAAACGCTTTTTCAACAGCCGGCTCATCGGAAGAAACCTGCCGCCCGACTTTCATAAGCGGGTCCAGATACTCCACTGACTGCGGAACGAGAGCTATTTCGCTCCCGCGAAGCTCCTTCACGCGCTTCGCGGTCAGCGGCTCGCCATTGTAGATTATGCTTCCTTCCACTATCGCATTGCGGGGCAGAATGCCAAGTATCGCATGTGCGAGCAAGCTTTTGCCGGAACCGCTTGAACCGGCAACGGCCAGTATCTCGCCTTCGCGCATGCTAACATTCAAGTTGCTTATGACTTTCAGCGTCAGTCGCTCCAATGCTTTGCCGTACATATTAAATGATACGGAGAGGCTGCTGACACTGAGAATTGTGTTTTTCATATTCACTTCTTATAGTATCTGTTCAGTAGCCGTACGAGCGAAAGGCACTGAATACTATTCCTTTCTACTCCTGTGCGCTTGACGGATTAAGGAGCAGCTTGAGGCATTCGCCAAGCCTGTCTATCAGCAGCACCATTATCACAAGCGCGAGTCCCGGAAAGAATGCGAGCCACCACATTCCGCTAGATAAGTATCTCATTGCTTCAGAAAGGATTATGCCTATAGCGGGCTGCTCAGGCGGCAGGCCGAAGCCGAGGAATGTCAGGCCGGATTCATGCATGATCGCGTGGGGGAACATCAACACCAGGCCTATAAAAAACTGTGGGATCATATGCGGCAGGATATGGCGCGACATGACCCACCAGGTTGAGCGCCCTAATTTGCGTGACGCCGCTATGTAGTGGTTTGAGCGGATTTGCAAGACTTCGCCTCTTATTATGCGCGCAAGGTGAGTCCAGTGCGTCAGGATTATGCCTATCAGAAGGCCGCGCCAGCCACGCCCCGCAGCGATCGCGATTAGTATTACGAGCAATGTGTGCGGAATTCCCATGGTCAGGTCTATCAGCCAGTTAACGAAGTGGTCCACCCATCCTCGCCCAAGCGCCGCACATACGCCTAATAACAGTGCGATGACCGCTGAGACGCCTGCGGCGGACAGTCCGACAAACAGGCTCAACGATAGCCCTTTGACCGTCCGGGTCAGCATATCGCGCCCGAGCAAATCTGTGCCGAACGGGTTTTGAGCGGACGGCGGAAGCGCTCTTTGCGAAAAGTCTGCGCTGAGATTTGCATCGCTCATCATTGAGCCAGCGATATATATCCCTGCAATTACTATTACAATGGCAGCTGTTAGAATCAAAGTTGCTTTGCGTCTGCTCATACCGATCCGCCCCCGCTTACCCGTGGGTCGATCAAAACACACAAAACGTTTGCTATGGTGTTGCCTGTGAATACGAACAGGGAGGAAAACAGCGTTATTCCGAGAAGAAGCGGTATATCGCCTTGCAGCCCTGCCGCGCTTGCCGCTAAGCCAAGCCCCGGATAGCTGAATATGTTTTCTGCGATGATCGAGCCGCCGAACAGTTCGGCAAATGATGAGAACTGCATCGTCACAGCGGGAATCAATATATTGCGAAAGCCGTGCCGGCGGAGCATGCTCCACTTTCCTTCGCCGCGCGCTTTCGCGAACAGCAGGTAGTCGCTGTGCATGACGTCTATAAGTTTCTCACGCGTATGAAGGGCGACGTTAGCAAAGGACAAGAAGCTGAGCGTCAGTGCGGGCAGTATCAGATGGTGCAGGCGCTGCAATACCGTCACGTCCTCAGGGGCGACGCCTATGGGGACTGACATTCCGAACGGAAACCATCCGAGCCACACGGAAAACACAATAAGGAAGACAAGCCCTATCCAAAAAGTGGGGATAGAACACATTATCAGGCATAAGCGCTTGATGGCGCGGTCAACGGGCCTGCCGCTCCACATGCCCATCAAGCAGCCTACCCCGAATCCAAATACCCCGGACAGCGCCCACGCAGTAAGCATCAGCGTTAGCGTTGCCTTAAAGCGCGTCCCGATTATCTCAAGCACCGGGAGGCGGAAGATTTTTGATTCGCCAAAATCGCCCCTGAGCAGGGAGGCGCCCCATTTGAAGTATCTCTCAGCCGGCGGGTCACTTAAGCCCCAGAATTCTTCCATCCTTGCTATGTTTTCCTCAGATACGCCGGGGTTTGCCTGCCTGTATGATGTTATCGGGTCGATAGGCGACAGCGAAACAAGTACAAAGCATACTATGCTCGCGGCAATTAGGAGCGTGACCATCCGAAAAAGGTACGCCCCTATTTGCTTTAGTCCTCTCAGCTTACCCATTTCCACTCCCTGAGGTTTGACACAAGCGGCCATGAGTTGCCATGGGCGTGGATTGGGCGCCTGCCTGTGTCAAGCCCGTCGCGCACCCAGTACAGGTGCGACACATTAATGAGAAAAATGTAAGGGCAGTCGCCGCGCATTGATGTACCGGCGACGCCGTCCCATTGCGCCATTTTGAAATAAATGATAGCCTCTTCTATGGAACCTGCGCCCATAGCTTGTTCGAGATAACCGTCCACAGAGCTGCTCCTGTAGTTCTGGGGGTTATACCAGTCATTAAGCCCGGCGCGCGAGCTGTGGAACAAATAGTAGCTTGTTATTGGATTGCTGCTGCCCCATGCGAGAATCAGCGGCTCGGAGAACATGCGCGCGGATATGTCGCTTGATGAAGCGCCTTCGACGAGAATCTCGATGCCAAGGTTTTCCTTTGCCTGCTGCGCTGCCGCCATTGCGACGGATTGGCGGGTATTGTTGCCCGAGAAATACAAAAGCGCGATAGAGGCTCTTTTGCCGTCCTTTACGCGAATCCCGTCGCCGCCCATGACCCAGCCTGATTCTTCAAGCAGCGAAACCGCATAGCCGGGGTCGTACTCTATTACGCTGTCAGGATTTGACCATGGCATACCGTCATTTTCCGAAAATGCCGGGGTGGCAAAGCCGTTAAGCGCATCGCGGCTGATAGCATCGCGGTCGAGCCCGTATGCCAGCGCTTTGCGGAAGTTTACATCACCGGTGATGCTGTTGCCGACTGGAAAGCCGTATTGATTGATTTCGCCCGTGTCGGGGACTGTTGGCATGACTATGCCCATGTTATCGACTGTGTCCGCAACGAGAAGGTCGTATCCGGGGACTGTATTGACGGCGGCGAGCACTGCGTCTGTCATAGTTATATCGACTTGCCCGCCCCTTACAGCTGCCAGCTGAATATCCGAATCAGACATGCGCACGAATACTGCGCGTTTGATCTCTGGGATTTGCATATAGTAGTCTTCGTTTGCTTCCAGTATAAACTGCTGATCAACGTCGTGCTGTACAAGCCTGTATGGCCCCGAGCCAACAGGGTTCAGCCCGAAGCCATCGCCATAGGCGTGTTTTGGCACTATGCCGGCCGATGCTGCTGTGAGTATAAACGTGCTTTGCGGCTTGGACAGCGTTATCGTGACTGTATTGCCTGCGGCGTTGATGCTCGCTACATTTGAAAGGTCTACAGATGTTGCGGCTTCCATAAGCGATTCATATGTAAACACTATATCTTCAGTTGTGACCGCTGTCCCGTCGGTGAACTTCGCGTCTGTACGCAGGGTAAAAGCATATGTCAGCGCATCCCCGCTGATCGAGTAGCTTTCGGCAAGATCAGGCTTGATGTTATTATCGGCGTCTACTTCGACAAGCGTGCTGAAAATAAGCCTGGCACCGGCGCCGTGCCCTCCGCCGCCAAAGTCCAGCAAGGGGTCGAAATGCGCCGGTATGTCGGGGAAGCCAATAATGACTTCGTTTTTAGACGGCTCAGCGGTGGCGCCCGGGCTGTCGCTGCTTGCGCATCCCGCGAGCAGTGCGAGTATAACAAGGATAATTATCGCCAGGTATGCAGTTTTTTTCATTTCCATCACCCAATGAAGCAATTTTCTTTAATACTAACAAGACTTTTTTTGCTCCGCAAGCCGGGTGGGGGGATAGATTTTTGTATTTTGATATGATAAAATGGTAAATATAATACGGCCTACGGGCCGCAAGCTATCAATCCCTGAGTGGACAAGAATTGCCGGAGGTAAAAATATACAATGAGCGAGCATGAGCATAGGCATGATGGCGCGGCGCATACGCATAGCCATGGCGGCGAGCCGCATACTCATAGCCACAGCCATACGCACACGAAAGCGGTGCTTAACCGTCTGTCGCGCGCCATCGGGCATCTTAGCGCTGTGCGCGGCATGGTGGCAGACGGGCGAGATTGCGCTGAGGTGCTGACCCAGCTTGCCGCCGTGCGCTCCGCGATAAGCAAAACATGCGAGGTAATTTTGAAAGACCATCTTGAGCACTGCATCGTGGATGCGGTGGAAACCGGCAACATGAAAGCTCTGGAGGAGTTGAACCGTGCTGTGGAGCTTTTGATGAAATGACAACTACCGCAGCCAATCTTCGCCTTTTTTGTAGAGAGCTTCAAGGGCTTTTCCGCCGCTTAGCCTCGGGCAGTCTTTGTCAACGTCATAGCCGGCTTTTGTTTGAAGATATGCCAAGTGCCGATACTCTACAGGGAAACGGTCGAGCAGCGCCTGATCCAAAACTATCTGCTCGTTATTGCTCACGGGGTCTATGCGGTCTTTGTCCGCAATCGTCCCGCGATATACAAGCCCCCATTTGCCCTCGCGTTTTTCCCACAGGTCATAGTGCCTTGCGTAGCATGTGACGTCGCACAGCACGTTGTCTACCACTGCGCGCTGGAGAATAATGAACTTAGTCATAGATACAGCGCGGATGCCTTTTACGTCAACTGCGCTCCCGCCGAGGATATGCAGGATGTTCAGGCCGTTTTTGACGCCTTCCTCGGTTGTTTTTATGAAGTCTTCAAACGGGCCTTCCGTCCATGTTGCCGTCATTACGCCGTCATGATGCCATATTGTTCTGAACTTGTCCCAGAGCATAGCGTCCCTGTAGACTACCCAGCGTTCTATCAGGTCTTTGATTTGCATGATGTCTGAAAAGTTGAGATCCATTTCCATATTATGATTGCCCCTTGTTTTTAGGCCTGCTCATCTTGCTGCGCAGGTATGCTTTCAGTTCTTTAAATGCCGAACGTGTATTCATGCTGTCAAAAGTGTCTATGAATGCCGTCAGCATGCCGTCATCCATGCCCCTGTTGCGAGACAGATCCGCTGCTTTTGATTTGACAATATATCTGACGATTTTATCAGCGCTGTTTTTTTCGGCCAGCATTTTTTTTACAACGCTGCTCCTGGCGGCGAACTGCATGAGCTCCTTGTTCATCAGTTGATACGAGAACTTCCCGTTTTTATCCGTGTATTGCGCTATAAACTCTTTGTACTCAGATGAGGCGACGACGTCGATCTCCGCTTTTTCGTCTTCTGTTTCAAGCTCAATAGGTGTTTCGTCGCTGTGAATATCGTCGTACACTTTAGTTATTACGCCAAGCCGCCTGTACGGCAGCCCTTTTGTCAGTTCAAGCACTTCGGCAATGACCGTTTTATTGAATGTTTCTGTATCGGCTATGCCATATGGGACACACGAACCATCGCGTTTGTTAATGGTAAATACTGCTTTGTCAAGGGGAGTCATGATTGTTATCCCCGCGCCTCCCGCTGTGAGTTTCTGCTTGAATGCCAAGCCTTTGATTGATGTTAACTGCACGGATTCGGTTCTAATCATAATATGTTCCTCCATTATTGCTGCTTTTTACAGCAGGTTTGATTTCGTTTTTTCAATGCCCTTGTTCATGCGCGCAGCGACAGTATCTCCCTTGCTTCCGCAGGTGTCGCGACCTCGCAGGTGAACTCCTCGATGATGCGCTTTGCCCTGGCGACAAACTGCATGTTGCTGTCTGCGATCTGGCCTTTGCGGTACAGCACGTTGTCTTCCATTCCGACGCGGACGTGGCCGCCCATCGCGACTGTGGAGTATAGTATCTCCATTGCGCCCCTGCCGACGCCAAAGGCGGACCATGTGCTGCCCGGTGCGCACTCATCCATTATCTCTTTCATAAACACGAGGTTTTTTGTACTCGCGCCTATGCCGCCGGGAACGCCCATGCAGAACTGGAAATGGCAGGGTGTTTTTAATACGCCTTGTTTAATATAGTACTGCGCATTGTAGATCATGCCGGGGTCGAAGATCTCGATTTCCGGCTTGACGCCCGACTCCTGCGCCATTTTGCCGAGTTTCTCCAGGAACTGCGGGTTGTTCTCGAAAACGGCGTTGTGCTGCCAGTTCATAGTCCCGCAGTCGTATGAGCACATTTCCGGCTTCAGCTCGTAAAACGGGCGCAGCCGGTCTTCTTCCCTGAGGTTGACGCCGCCTGACGTCGTAATGTTGAGGATTATGTCGCAGTCTTTATGCCCGCGGATGAGGCGGACGGTCTC